>ERZ506993.111-NODE-111-length-73687-cov-11.7454_pt1 | contig 73687 bp, 100 predicted proteins | sample MGYA00513167_ERZ506993 | MGnify/ENA metagenome assembly ERZ506993 | reverse complement strand
AAAAAATCACTTGGGAATGGTTTTAGTTTTTTGTGTAACATTTTATTTCCTCCTTGTTTTTACGGCTTTATTATACCTTAAAGTAATGTAAATGGAACCGTTTTCCAAAATATGAAAAAAGCACTAAAGAGGGATGGTAAAATCAAAGATTTACTAAGTGTAAGGGTAATACATATTGGCTAAATATAACCTTTAAAAATGAAAAATATGCATTTTATTCTAATAATTGCTTTATTTTATAAACTAGAGAAAAATTTTTTTATCTTGGACTAATGTGATGAATTTGTTATAATTGTAATCGTAAGAGATTTTTGTATATTTCTTTATCAAAAGTATATTATCATGGAGAGCAAGAAAGTTATTATTATTAATTTAAATTAATGTAGCTTAAATTGGACATTTTTTTAATTTATCATAGTCTGATATGGTCTGCAAAAATATGGCATGATAGAGTATAGTAAAATGGTAGAATAAAGAAAAAGGGAGAATTAACATGGAAAGTTTAGAAAACATAGCCGAGAGAATTAGTACGACTAAGAAGTCCTTAGAAGAGCACCCAAGACAAAATCTAGAAATTGCAATTAAGGAATTATTGGAAATTAGCAAAGAGCTGGATCTGGTAAAGAAATCGATTAAATAAAATTACTAAACGGTTAATAGAAAAGAGCAGGATATTTAATTATTTTGCTCTTTTTTTATTTAAATATTTGGATTGAAGAATTAAAGTATTTTTATTTCCACTAGATTAGACAAAAAAGTAATGCAATATATGGTTAAGTATAGTAGTAATGTTTTATTTAACTGACATAATAAATTATTTAGAGCATATATATGTGTTAGTTATTGTGATTTAGATAGTATCAAAGCATGAGTGAATGGCAATACTAGGAGGTATGGTTGAATGTTACTTAAACCATTAATATTAGGTGTATCAATAGATTTCGGATTGTTATCAATTGCTTTAACATTAAGATTTATAATTTATCCACTATATCAGTCTTGGATTAGTCAAAAAAATCTGGTTAATGAAAAAACAATTGTAGAGGATTTAGAAAAAACGATTGAGATACGAATTGAAGAAATTGATGGATCTAATCACTATAAACAATATTTAAAGATTTGAAAGGAGTTTTAGTATGTGTAGTTTACAGGTTGACAGCCAATATTTTGATAAAATCTGTAACGGTGTGATTAACCATTTAGTTGTTTGTAAAGAAGAGGGAATTGAGCAGGGGGATTGTGTTTCTTTACGAAAACTAGGAAAAACAAATATCAGTTGTGTAGTAAAAGTTGAGTATGTTGATTGTGAAGGCTCAGGTGTAGATGAAAATTATTGTATTCTTGGAGTTAAAAGAATATAAAAAGCCCTTATTGCAGGGCTTCCCATTCTTCCATTAAAGTATTTAACTGATTTTCTAATTCGGAAATTTCATCATTGATCTGATTATATTTCTGATAATCATTTAGAACTTCTTCACTATGAAGCTGTTCAGTTAAAGTGTTGATCTTGGTTTCTAGTATAGAAATATTAGTTTCTATCTTTTTTATTTTATTTTGCTGTTTACGATAAAGAGCATTTTGCTGTTTCATATCAAGATAATCAACATTTTCTTTTTTGAGCGGCTTAGCAACGCTTTTATGATTTAAATAAGTATCGTAATTACCATCGTAACTGATGGCTTTTGTGCTCGTTAATTCGATCACACGAGTTGCTACTTTATTAATGAAATAGCGGTCATGGCTAATAAAGAAGATTGTTCCTTCAAATTGGTTTAAGGCATCTTCAAGAACTTCTTTAGAAGCAATGTCTAAGTGGTTGGTTGGTTCGTCTAAAATTAAAAGATTTGCTTGTTTTAATAATATTTCAGTAAGTACAACACGTCCTTTTTCACCACCAGAAAGTAAAGAGATTTCTTTAAAAACATCATCGCCTTTGAAGTTAAATAAGGCAAGACTGTTGCGAATCTCAGTATTAGTCATCTTAGGAAAATTATCACTAATTTCATTAAAAATAGTTTTATCCATTGCTAGTGTGCTATGTTCTTGATCATAGTAAGCAAGGTCTACTTTACTACCAAATTTAATTTTACCTTGATAAGCATTTAGCTGATCGAGGATAGTTTTAAAAAGAGTTGTTTTACCCACACCGTTATCCCCGACAAGAGCAATACGCTCTTGTTTTTTTATATCGATATCAATGTTTTTAAATAAAATTTCATCAAATTTAACAGCTAGGTTCTCTATTTTTAAAACATCAAAACCGGACTCACGTTTTGGTTTAAAATTAATCGTGATTGTATCTGGCAAGTTCTCAGGCTTGTCAATACGTTCAATTTTAGCTAACTGCTTTTCTTTAGATTCGGCTCGTTTAACTTGTTTTTCACGGTTATATGATTTTAGTGTATCGATACTCTCTTGAATTCTTTTAATTTCTTTTTGTTGATTTAAATAATGTTTTAAATCAACAGCTCTTTGCTTTTTCTTTAAAATTGAATATTCGTTATATTTACATTTATAGCTTTTGGATTTTCCATTTTCGACTTCTACAATTTTATTAGAAACTTGATCAATAAAGTAACGATCATGGCTGACTGTGATGATTGCATGAGGATAATTTTTTAAATATCCTTCTAAGAAATTAATAGCACTATTATCTAAATGGTTAGTAGGTTCGTCAAGTAACAATAGCTTTGGTTCTTGAAGCAGCATTTTAGCAAGAGCTAAACGTGTTTTTTGACCACCAGATAGCATTGAAACTTTTAAATTGAATTCTTCTTCGCTAAAGCCCAGTCCCTTTAAAACGCCGGTTAATTTACTGGGATAACTATATCCATCTTTATCATGAAATGATTGAGTTAGACGATCATATTCATTTAAAATACGTTCACTATGATCAGTTGTCATTTCATTCTCTAATTGACGTAGTCGATTTTCAATTGTGATCAATGGTGCAAAAACATCAAGGCCAACATCGTAAACTGTTTTATCCATCGCTAAGTCATGCTGTTGTTTTAAATAACCTAGTGTTAATTCTTTATTACAAAAAAGGTCACCGCTATCATAGTTTTCTTCGCCCGCAATAATTTTTAGAATAGTAGTTTTACCAGCACCATTAACTCCGATAATTGCGACTTTATCATGATCATCAATTTTAAAGGTTATATCTTTTAATAAGGGAATCCCTTGAAATGATTTTGTTATATTTGAACATTCTATTAACATATTTTATCACCCAATGTATTCTAACATATTTTCATTGATATTTATAGTAAGGCTTTTGTTTTAAGAAGAAAAGTAGATATTTTATTTTAGGAATTCACAAATTTATTATTAAAAAAGTGTAATTAAAAATTACTCGATTAAATCAAGTAAATAATAGATTTTTATTAAAGTGTTTTATTTTTAGTACATCTTGTGGTAAAATTTGCTCCAAAGGGTTGTAATCAAGATTGTTTTTTTGTATAATTGTATGCAATATAAGAATAATGGGGGTATATCGTGATGGGTATGAATTTAGCATACAAAATTTTAAGTAGTAAACTTAAAGATGGAAATCTTGTTCCGGGAGAACAAATTGGAATTCAAATTGATCAAACACTAACACAAGATTCAACAGGTACAATGGCTTATCTTCAACTAGAAGCAATGAATATTAAACATGTTGCAGTAGAGAAAGCAGTGGCATATATTGATCACAACATGTTACAAACAGGATTTGAAAATATGGATGATCATGAATTTATCCGCAGTGTGGCTAAAAAGCATGGGATTGTTTTTTCAAAACCAGGTAATGGAGTTTGTCATCAATTACAATTAGAAAACTTCTCAAAACCAGGAAAGACTCTAGTTGGATCAGATTCACATACACCAACTTGTGGAGCAATGGGTATGATTGCTATTGGGGCAGGGGGATTAGATGTCGCAGTAGCGATGGCAACAGGTAAATATTACTTACAATGTCCTAGTGTTGTTAAAGTTAATTTGACTGGAAAAAAAGCACCATGGGTAAGTGCAAAAGACATTATTTTATATATTCTTCAGCAATTAACGGTTAAGGGTGGCGTTAATAAGATTATTGAATATACGGGAGATGGAGTTGCTTCATTATCATTGACTGATCGTGCTACGATTTGTAATATGGGGGCTGAATTGGGAGCCACTACATCAGTTTTCCCGACCGATGAAAGAACAAAAGAATATTTAGCACAACAAGGGCGAGTAGATGATTACATTGAAATGAAAGCTGATGAAGATGCTACATATGATCAAGAATTAGATGTTGATTTAAGTGCATTAGTGCCAATGACTGCTAAGCCTCATAGTCCAGATGCGGTAGTACCAGTAAAAGAACTTGAAGGAATGAAAGTAAATCAAGTTGTGATAGGAAGTTGTACTAACTCATCTTTTGCTGACATGATGAAGGCGGCTAAGATTTTAAAAGGACGCAAAGTTGCGGATCATGTTTCTTTAGTTATTGCGCCAGGATCAAGTTCAATTCTTGCGATGCTTTCACAAAATGGAGCATTAGCTGATATGGTTCAAGCTGGAGCAAGGATTCTTGAATGTGGTTGTGGACCATGTATTGGAATGGGTCAAGCACCGCTCTCAAAAGGGATTTCATTAAGAACGATTAATCGTAATTTCAAGGGACGTTCAGGAACAAATGATGCAAGCGTATACTTAGTATCACCGGAAATTGCGGCATTGAGCGCAATTAAAGGGTACATGTCAGAAGAATTTGAAGATGATATGTATTTAGAAGAAGTGCCAAATACCCCATTTATTAAAAATGGAAATTTCTTCATTGATGAATATGACGAAAATAATGAAGTATATATGGGACCTAATATTAAACCGGTTCCACGTGGAGAAAAAATTACAGATGAAATTAGTGGAAAAGTTGTTTTAAAAGTTGGTGATAATATTTCGACAGATCATATTGTTCCTTCAGATAGCAAATTATTGCCATATCGTTCAAATGTGCCACATTTAGCAAAATTTTCATTCAGTAAAGTAGATCCTGAATTCTATGATCGTGCAATTGCTAATAATGGGGGATTCATCGTTGGTGGTGATAATTATGGTCAAGGAAGTTCCCGTGAACATGCGGCTTTAGTACCAAACTATTTAAAGATTAAAGCAATCTTTGCAGTATCATTTGCGAGAATTCATCGTTCTAATTTAATTAATAATGGTATTTTACCTTTAGTTATTGAAGCTAAAGACCAAGATTTCTTCAATGACCAAGATAGTTATAAAATCGTTAATATCAAAGATGTTGTTGAACATAATGGTAAAGTAAAAGTAATTAATGAAACTACTAATGATTCAATCGAGGCTGAATTAACATTATCACCTCGTGAAAAAGTAATGATTAATTACGGTGGTTTATTAAATGCAATTAAAGAATTGGGAGGTGAATTTTAATGAAAGCTGTTTTAATCCCTGGTGATGGAATTGGAAAAGAAATATCAAAGAGTGTCGTTGATATCACTAAAGCGATGAAGCTTGACATTGAATGGGTGGAATATCAGGCTGGTGCTGAATATGCAGCTACAACGAAAGAAGTTTTTGAACCAGGACTTGTTGATGCTATTAAAGAATATAAATGGGCTTTAAAAGGTCCGACAGCAACGCCGATTGGAACGGGATTTAGAAGTGTCAATGTTGCCTTGCGACAACAGTTTGCAACTTATGCTAATGTTCGTCCAATCAAATCATTTAAAGGAATCAATTCTCGTTATGAAGACATTGATCTGGTTATGATTCGTGAAAATACCGAAGATTTATATAAAGGGATTGAGTATATGATCAATCCAAATATGGCAAATGGAATTAAATTAATTACTCGTGAAGCGAGTGAAAAGATTTGTCGTTATGCTTTTGAATATGCTAAGAACAATAAACGTAAAAAAGTGACAGCAGTTCATAAAGCGAATATTATGAAATATACAGATGGATTATTTTTAGAAGCGTTTAGAGATGTGGCTAAAGATTATCCAGATATTGAGCCACAAGAGGTTATTGTTGATAACATGTGTATGCAATTAGTAATTCGTCCAGAAACTTTTGATGTTTTAGTTGCACCAAATTTATATGGTGATATTGTTTCTGATTTATGTGCTGGATTAGTTGGCGGTCTAGGATTTGCACCAAGTGGGAATATTGGTGATGAATTTAGAATTTATGAAGCTGTTCATGGAAGTGCACCAGATATTGCTGGTAAGGGTATCGCTAATCCGAGTGCATTATTATTAGCATTTGCATTAATGTTAGAGGCATTAGGGAAATTAGATGATGCTAATAAATTGCGTGAGGCTTTAGCAGCTGTAGTTGAAGAAGGAACTACTGTAACACCTGATATTGGGGGTAGTGCTTCAACAGACGAGTTCACCGCAGCCATCATCAGAAAGTTAGGTTAAACAATGACAAAGAATTTATTAGAAAATACCGGACATGGGTCGCTTGGAAATAAAATTTTCACCGTTTTGCGTGATAAAATCTTAAATGAGGAATATACTCAAGGACAAAAATTAAATGAAGTTGCTTTGTCTAAAGAGTTGAATATTTCTAGAACTCCAATTCGTGAGGCTCTAAAACAGTTGGAATTAGAAGGTTTGGTTAAAAGTATTCCTAATAAAGGAGTTTATGTACTAGGGTTTTCTCATCGTGATATCGATGATATGTTGGAAATTCGTTATGCTTTAGAAGGGCTAGCAATCCAATTAGCAATTGAGCGAATTAATGATGAGGAACTTGAAAAGATAAAAGAAGTGTATGATTTAATGGAATTTTATGCTGAAAAAGGTGATCAAGAGAAGTTTAATGAAATTAATATTGCTTTTCATGAGGCTATTTATCGTTGTACCCAATCAAAGTATTTTGAGCAATTATTAACAGATATTAATTATTATATTCATGTAACTTCAAGGCATTCAATTCGTCAACCGGATCGTTTAATTTCAGCAGCACAGGAGCATCGAGAAATTTATGAGGCAATTTTAGCTCGTGATAAGGATTTAGCTAAAGAAAAAATTCAAAATCATATTCGTAAAACACAAGTGCTGGTAAGAAATTACTATGAAAAAAAGCAACAGGATAAGGCCTAAGGGCCTTTTTTAATTAGTCAAAAAAGGTTTTATCAAGTATAATAAATAAATGAGGTGTAAAGATGAAAATAGGTATACTAGATGATGAGCGGTCAATGCTACTTAGAATCAGAGGGTATGTAGAGGAGGCTAGAATTAAGGAACCATATACAGTTGAACTTTTTCAAGATGTTGAAGAGTTTTTTAATTGTGGTAAAAACTTTGATATTCTTTTATTAGATATCGATATGCCAACAATGAGTGGAATACAGGTAGCAAAAAAATTATTGAAACAAAATACGATCATAATATATATAACTAATTATGAAAATAAAATGCAGGAGGCGTTTGATATTAATATAGCAGGATATTTACTTAAATCAGAATTAGAAACAAAGTTAACGCCAACCTTGCTTAAAGCGATAAATCGTAGACAACAAAATGATGATATCTGGATCAAGAAAAAGGGAGAGATTTTTCATTTTCGAAGTAGAAATATTATTTATATCGAATCAGTAAAAAGATACTTACATTTTTATACTAATGATAATAATTTCTATATTCCTTATATGACGCTTGAAGAAGTTAATCAGTATTTACCAGATAATTTTGTCCAAATAAATAAAAGTCAGATAATCAATATTAATATGGTTGTTTCGATGAATGGATATATTTTAAAATTAAAAGGTATTGATGAATCGCTAGAAATTAGTAGAAGAAGAAAAAAAGATGTATTTAATCTTTTAATGCAGGAGATCAAAGAGTGATGATTAATTTTTTTATTGAGTATTTATATACATTGATATATGTTGTTGCTTTAAGTTATGTTATTTCATTAACCTATCCATATATTCGTAAAGAAAACATGCTTAGAAATATTATGGTTATATTAAGTTATACGTTTGTTTTGAATATTGTTACGTATACTTCACCACATAATGGCTGGTTATATGTAATTGGTAATTTAATGTGTATTAGTTTGGATTTTATTTATTGTGGGGTATTGGTTAAGAGATTTAGGCTTAATAATTTGTTTATCACTACAATTTATTATTCAATTCAAATTATTGTCGGCTCAGTTATGATTGCAGTGGCGCTAGAAATTTTTGACAATACATATTTGGATATCGTATGGGGGAGTATGCGAGTTGTTTTTCCTTTAGGAAACTATATATCATCAGCATTGATATGCAAATATGCGGTTCAAAAACGTGATTTTGTGGAACATCAGTTACCTAAAAAATTTTTATATTCGTTTTGTTTGATCAATATTGTTGAAGTGATTATTGTACTGATTTTAAACGTATTATCAGTTGAACAGGGGGATATTTATATCTTTTTTATATTGATCTTAGCAGGTGTTCAAATGATTTTGGTAAATAATTATATCATCAATTCTTCCCGTATGTATTTACGTAATAAGGAGTTAGAGTTAGCAAATTATTCATATGCTACAACTCGCCGTCATATTAGTGAATTAGAAAAAGAACAAGAACGTCTTTATAAGTTTAAGCATGACATTAATAATCATTTACAAGTCCTAGAAGAAGTAGTCGAAACAGAATCAGTCGCTAACCAATATTTAAAAGCAATTAAAGAAGATTTAAATGCTCCAGTTAAATTGATACGTACGGGAAATATTTTTGTAGATGCTTGTTTAAATGCGAAGATTCGCAATAACGATGAAGTTAATTATGTTGTAGATGCAGTGATTGATCGCAATGTTAATATTGCTCAAGACAAATTATGTTCTCTATTATTTAATCTGATAGATAATGCTACTGAAGCTGCTTTAAAAACAGCGGAGAAGATAGTTGAAATCAAAATTTTTAGTAAAGGCAATATGCTTTTGATCAGCATAATAAATTCGACTAATAGACCTCTTAATTATGAAAGTAAAAAAGGAAGAGATCATGGAAAAGGATTAATAATCATTAAAGAGGTTGTAGAAACCTATCATGGAACAATGGAATATTTCTATGAAAATAACAAGGTGCATTGCGATATTTTACTGAATGTTGATAATTAAAAAGCCGTTTATGTCATAATATTGACCGTTAGTGTAGAAAAAAAGGATAAAACCGCAAGCTGTTAAGTTGTGTAGTATAATAGATTATGGGAGAGATGTAATAATAATAAAATAAAAAGTATTGTCTTTCTATACATAATCTCCAAGTTATAATATTACTACATGGCCGCAAGTAATATTTATAGCTATTTCTCACAAACGTCTATTGGATAGAAGTTTGAATTAATAATCTAATCTCTTTTTTTAAAGCTTTGTGCTATTGTCCGGCACAAAGTTTTAATTTTTTTAGAAGTATTTAATAACAAAATAGGACCGGTTAGTACATTGAAAATATTTTTAGGAAGATTTAATAGTATAATGGACATGGAGGATAGATATGAAACGTTTTTGTGAAAAAATAAGCATATTTTTATTAGATGTTGATAATGTGACTGAGGATGAAATTGATGAAGTAAGATTTGGTATTGAACTCATTTTGACTCAAATGATTTTATTTTTTTTGTTGTTAGCAATCGGCATTTTTAGAAATATGGTACTAGAAACAATAATATTTATTATTGCATTAGTTGGATTACGGACATTTGTAGACGGTTATCATGCTGATAGTTTTTATCGCTGTATGTTTTTAACGACTTTGTTATATCTTGGTACGCTCTATTTTGCGGATTTTGAAAATAGCTATCTTCTAATTATGGCAATACTTATTGCTGCTAAAGCATTTATGTGGCAAGAAAATCATGAAGCACGGAATGTGAAAATAAGTAAATTAATTTTTTGGGGATGTCTGGCTGTGATTGGATTAATTTATCCTATAGAACCACGACTAAGCATGATAATTGGTTTTACTTTATTTTTTACAGGTGTAAGTATGGAGGTGAAAAAACATGGCTATAAAGAAAAAAGTAGTTTCATTAGTGAAAAAAGTATCTAAAAAATATGCAGATAATTATTCACCGGGTGGGATGTACAAACCAACAAGAAATAAGAAATAACAAAATAAAAGATGCTTTTCCATTTGGTAAAGCATCTTTTATTATACCATTGCGTAATTTAATGAATTATTGGTAGGATATTGTGCTGGATTTTCAGTACCATTTAGAGCTTCTAAACGTACTTTCATTGGTACCTTATTATTAAATCTTTCGTTATTGTAGAAGTCAATATGAGTTTCAATTGCTTTTTTTAATTCATTGAAAGAATTAAATTTGTTAAGATAATACATCTCACTTTTAATAATTCTCCAAAATCTTTTAGCAGAACCGTTATCGATACATTTTCCAACTCTTGACATACTTTGAGTAATATTAGCTTCCTTCAACTTTTTTAAGATAATATTTTTTTCTTTAAGTTCAGATTGGTGTTTTAAACGTTCGTTTTCATATTGTAATTTTTCTAACTCATTTAATTGTGATTCCTCTTTGCGCTTACCTCTACTGTCTTTTAGACCTTCTTCACCTAATTCTAAATATTTCTTTACCCATTGATATACTTGTGAGTAAGAAACCTCAAAAAGTTCAGCTGCTGATTTATATTCTTTCTCATAATCTAAATAATATTATACAATTTTAATTATTTCTTCTAATGTTGCTTTTTTTGATTTGGTCATGTAGACATCTCCTTTAGGATCATAATCTGTTAATTTTTAGTGACTATTATAACTGGTAGCCCAACTTCATAAAGATGAAGAAGAATGAGTATTGTATTTATTGCTTAAATCTCTCAAAGAATCTTTACTATTTAAATGCTCTTGAATTATTATTTGTTTTATTTCTTTAATTCTGTTCTTATACTCTAAAACCGCTTGTATCTTTTTTTATTGTATATTACGTTCCATAAGAAAAGATCCCTCTTTTCATGGACAACTTTATTTAAGTTGTCTATTTTAGAGAGATCATATCAAATTCACGAATTTTTTATTTAGTCTAAATCTCTAGCGATTTCATCTTTTACTGTAACACCAGCTGCTTCTAATTCAGCGATCTTATCAGCAAATTGTGGTAAGTGTTTTTTATGAGCAATTAATAATTCATCTAAAACACGTTTAGCATTTTCACCAGAAGGAATTTGTGGATTTAAGATAAATGCTTGTAAAGCTAATCCATAATCACCAGTTACAGCAGCTTCTTCAACACATAATTCCATATTTTTCATGCATTGTAACCAACCACGTTGAGCAGGTTCTAATGGTCCAAAAGCGATAGCTAAAGCTCCAGCTGAACCGATATGAGCAGATACTTCTACAGCACAATCAGCAGGAAGATCAGGTACAGCACCATTGTTTTTAGTAGTTACAACAAGGTGAGTATTTTTATTAGCATAGATTGATGCGATAGTTTCACATGCAGCATCTGAATAGTGAGTACCACCACGTTTAGTTAATTGTTCAGGTTTGTAATTTAAATTTGGATCTTTATATAATTCAAATAATTCTGCTTCAGTTTGTTTTACTTGTTGTCCACGAGTTCCAATTCCATTATATTCTTCAAGCCCATGAGCTAACATTTCTTGTTGACGATAGTAATATCTATGATATCCACAAGGAATTAAATTCATTTGTTTTAATTGTTCTTTAAAGAATGGGATATCATGAATATTTGCAGGAATACCAGAATCTTTACCTTCATACATTGCATCAATGATTTTTCCAGTTACATCTGTACCGTCTAAATCAAAAACGCGGTGCCAGTGGAAATGGTTTAATCCAGCAAATTTATAAATTAATTTATCTAAAGTTGTTCCGATTGTTTCTGGTTCAGCCATCATAGCCCCAACTGGTACGTTACATAAACCGATTACACGATCCCATTTACCATATTTCATAACTGCCTCAGTAACCATACCACTAGGATTTGTGAAGTTTACTAACCATGCATTTGGACATAATTCTTTCATGTCTTCAACAATGCTAAGGATTACAGGAATTGTTCTAAATGCCTTGAAGATTCCTCCAGCTCCATTTGTTTCTTGTCCTAACATACCATAAGAGAATGGAATTCTTTCATCTTTAATACGAGCGTTTAATAAACCAACTCTGAATTGAGTAGTAACGAAATCAGCATCTTTTAAAGCTTCACGACGATCTAAAGTTAAATGTACTTTAACATCGTAAGGAGAAGCGTCCCACATACGTTGTGCCATAGCACCAACGATTTCTAGTTTTTCTTTACCAGCTTCAATATCTACTAACCAAATTTCTTTGATTGGAAGTTCATCATATCTTTTAATAAATCCTTCCATTAATTCAGGAGTATAACTACTACCTCCACCAATTGTTACAATTTTTACAGGTTTCTTTTCCATCTTATTTCCTCCGTATATTTATTTTACACATAAAGCATACACGTTTATTCAAATAAATGTTTTGTTTTTTCAAGACTTGAAAATATCTATCCATCTTATTGACGATAAATCAAGGGTTTCAAGCGATTAGAAGCAGTTAAATGTACCTCGTAAGTAACAAATAAGTAACAAAAAATCAAGGCTTAGGCACCTTGATTTTGTTGATTTCTTTATATAATGTTTCAATTACGGTAGATGTATAAGTATCAAAGGTTATATCTTTCATTTTGTGACCAAGAATACGTTTTCTTATAAACAGATCAACGTTGTTAGACTGACATAATGTTGCAAATGTATCCCTAGTATCATGTATTGTATGCTTCATATTATGATCAGTTAAAAAAGAGGAGAACATAGATGAAAACTGATAGTAGGTACAGTCAATTATTCTTTTCTTTCTCTTCATCAACAGCTGTTTAACAAAAGGTTCGATAAAAGTATGAATGGGAATTACTCGATTTTTACCTGCATCAGTTTTTGATCCAGATACTAAATAGGGGAATTCTGTGTTTAAACAAATATTTTTACGCGGGATATTCAGCAGTTCATTTGCTCTTAAACCGGTGAATATATAAATAAGTATTATTTTAGCCGTATCGCTGTTATCGCTCATCAATGCTCTTATTTCGTCATTTGAGAAAGCATAATGTTTAGTGCTTTCTTTTGCTTTGCCACATTTTATATATTCAGTGTAATCATCGTCACGATTTATATATTTGTGAATAACTGCATATTCAAATATTTTGCTAACTAAAACTTTCATATGTACTTTTGTACCGTAACCAGCATTATCACGATCAAATATTTCCTGCAGATCGGCCAGGCTTATTTGACTGATCTTGTGGTGGTATATACTATTAAAATGTTTAATCCACGATCTATAACCTTGAGCAGCACTTTTGGATAATGTGCACAATTCTTCCTGGTATATAATATCAAAGATTTCTTTAAAGGTAGGCATATTCTTTTCACGCTGATCAATAAGTTTTTGAAATGTATCAGGTGCCAATGCTTCAGCTTCCGTATCAGTAATCTTATTCTTTTGACCAAGCCTGTATAAAGTCAAAGCATCATCAGCCTCATCCCAGGTCTCAAAGGTTCCCAGTACTGTTTGTATTTGTCTACCGGTAATAATATCTTTTCCAGTGGTTATTTTAGCGCACCAGGGACGTCTTCGTTTACCTGATAGTTTTATTACTGTTCCTGCTTTGTTCGGCCTGCGCTTAAAAGTCTGCTTTCTAGCCATAATAAAAACACGTCCTTTCTTTGATTTGCCTTAGACATGTTTAAATGATATAATTAAGCACGTAAAAGGACTTTTGGTTGAGTCTTTTATAATTATGAAGTATTGGTAGTACTTCATTCAAACTTCACTGTTGGTAGCAGTGGAGTTTTAAATTATTCTGTGGATCCTAAGTTACCGTATGGGCTTAGGTTTTTTATTTTTTTAAATTTGTTTTATATTTTTTATCACATGTATTTAATCCGTCAATATGTTCAAATAAATCGGGCTTAATAGGTGCCCCTAGGGGATCCAAAATAAAGTCTATGCCTTCGCGTCTTGCTAATTTTGCTGCTGATACAAAATCACTATCTCCAGAAATAAGGATAATTTGATTTACTTGATGTTTATATGCTAGCGATGCGATATCTAACCCGATTTTCATATCAACACCTTTCTGTTCAACATTTAATACACAATCCTTTTCTTCTATATTTTCAAATTTTAATGTACCATTGCATAGTCTGCGAAAAGCTTTTTCTGTCAAGTTATAATGAGCTTGACCATCTGCGAGTTTACCATATCTTAATGCAAATTTTCTTTTCTTCTTTAAGCAGTCATAAAATTCATTTGACCAGTTGTATGTAGGGGATTTACTCAGATCCACCTGTTTTTTTGTTAAGGGATTATATACTTTTTTTTCTATTGGCAAACAATCATAATAAAATACTCTGTATAATTGATGCCAATATCCTTTTCTTTCAGTTAAATGTCTTTTGCAATATTCTTCCAGTTCATCTGCTCTTTCCTGAGGAGATTTATCCCCAAAGCAGCTGTACGATCTTCTTCTATAAAATCCACCGTCTACAAGTATAGCTGTTATAGTGTCATCATTTTTAGCCATTTTTTCCTCCTAAAATTAAAAGCCTTAGGCTCACCGAATCCCTTATAACGGGCGGTTACTACTAAGGCTTTGTTAACATTTATACACCCATAAATCTTGGATGTACTTATATAATATGCCTTAGTTTTTAATTTGTAAACCCTTTTTTTGAAATTACTATAAAAATAATTTGTTTAAAGCATTTTTTTATGAAAATCATAAATTTTATATTTTGTTATTTACTAACTACGTCTAAGCGCATTTTACTGCATATTTATAGAATTGATTTTTATGATTTTCCGATTTTTTATATAAACACTATGAAGTGTGTTTAATGATTTTTCACTACATCATTATATTTTAATAAAGCTGCTTCTCCTAATGATGTCAATACATTGTTTTTAATATATCCATTATTGACTAAAAAATTATATTCCTTTTCAAAACATATGCCATATTTATATTCAAAGTATGATGGAACTCTTTTTCTATGAATATTCTTAATCCAATGAAACATATAAATATGTCCTGGTAATAATCCACTATCAAATCGTGTCATTATCTTTTTTGAAATTATTGAAGATAGCGGAAACATTTCAACTTGTTTAAGCCATGTAGAATATAATTCTCTATCTTTAGAAATAAATGGTTTTTCGGGATAATCAGAGTAATATTTATCCCAAATCATATTACAGTACTCTTTGCTAGCTTCTATTTTTTGAGCTTCATCCATTAAGTACGGATCAAGCTGTTGACGTTTACTAGGATTAGAAGATGTTTTCTTTTTTGTAGTTTCTTTTATGTTTACTGAATTACTTGTGTTTTTATTTGTTTTATTTAATAAACTGTTGCGCTTGGCTTTCATTGTTTCTATGGAAGCATCGTTTTTTATTGCTTCATTACAAACATCTATTGCTTTATCGTATTTTTTTTGTTTTTCGTAAAGCATTGCTAACCGTTCGTATGCGAGTACTCTTTTAGAAGTGTAATCGTTGTATTTTTTTTCAATCTTAACCATTTGTAAATACAATTTTATATTTTCAATACATAATTTTTCATAGTTGTTGGCTAAGGTACCTGTATATTCTTTACTTTTAAATAATTGTGACCATCCAGGTTTTATTTCTTCTTGTAATTGTTTGTAATATTTTTTGGCTATAGGATCCAATTCCTTTTGATATTTATTAAAAACTTCTGTTTGTAGTTCTCTTTCTTTCCAATCATTAGAATCAAATAACTGATGTTGTTTAGATTTGTTTTTGAACGTGTTAAATATTCCCATATTAATTACCCCTTTATCGAATACCAAATTTTCAGCGGTATTCCTTTTTCCTTTGCTAAAAATTCTAAATTATCATAATCGTTTAAATTAATACCATAGGTTAGTAGTCTGATTGCAAATTCGTTAGCTTCTTTTTCTAATCTTGTTTTATAGATACGTTTTAAAAAGTTAAAATTAATGTTTTTATCGTAATGTAGAATATAGTGTCCGAGTTCATGAGCAATCAAAAAATTCTCATAGCGCTCATCTAAATTTGGGCGAACAAAAATATAACCATTACCATCAACAATCATTAATCGTGATTCTAGTGTTTTTGCTTTAAATTCTGTATATGCAATCTCTATATCTAGGTAATCGCATATTTCTTTAACATTGGTCGTATTATAGTTATTTACAATATTATTTAGTTTTGTCTTTAATTCCATAGCACATTTCTCCCATTTAATAATTATTTATTTTTTGTGCTTTCTTGAAACAATTTTTAACATATCTGCCACATCTTCAGCCATTTCCATTATTTCATCATCAGACATAGTATCAAGATCATATCCACCATAATCCGCAATCATTTCTTGTTTAAGAATAAAACTCAATGCTTCTTGTGGTGAGTTAAACTGCATATCTAAAATATTACTATTTGATATCGATTCATTTTGACCATTTGGAATAGTTCTGCAAGCTAGTGTATCTAAAGTTACACCAAAAAAATCCGCAATATTGACAATACGTTCTAAATCTGGAACACGTTTATTATTTTCAAATTGTGATATTGTAGCCTTTGATTCGTTTAAATCGTATTTTTCGTTCAAAGAATATGCCAGTTCTTCTTGTGTTAATTTTGCTTGTAATCTTAGTTCTTTAAGTTTTGAACCAAATGAATGAGCTTCTGTTTTTCTCAAAGTTATCACCTCTTTAACTTTATGATATATTTTTAATCAAAAAAATACAATAAAGTTAAAGAATATTAAACAAAGTAATTGATTTTTAAACTTTTGTATAGTATACTAGTATTGTAAGTTAAATAATAGCTAACTTACAAGGAGGTGATAAGATGTGTATGAGATTAATACTAACCTTATAAAATCAAGGCGAGTTTATCTTGGGTTAACACAAAAAGATATGGTAGGTGGTCCAATAAAATCTAAATCATCATACTGTCTCAAAGAAAATGGGAAAGTAAAATTCTCTGGTCCTGAACTTGTTTATATAGCAGCGAAGCTAGAAATGAACGAAAGGGACTTTTATTTAAAAATGTAAGTTAGCTATTTGTTTACTTAATGAAATAATGTTATCAAATTGTTAACTTGAAGCACAACTAAATTATAACTCTAAATAAAAACAAGTGTCTTTAAAAGACACATATTAGAAGTTATAAAAACGGAGTTAAACAAAAATATCGTGGGGCAGGTATGAGGGAATTATCTAATTATTAGATTGATACAAATACCATTATTAAAAACTCCAAAACCACAGTGAATAAATCGATTAAATATGTTTCCAATTTAACACACACGAATAATGGATAGTTTCCTCATACTTGCCTCATGGTAAGAAAAATTAAGAAAGGAGTGATCGTATGGATGAACTTTTAAAAATTAATTATGATGCCGACCGAATAACATTGTCCGCTAGGGATTTGCATGAGTTTTTAGAAGTAGGAAGCAAATATAACGATTGGTTTAAAAGAATGTGTGAGTATGGTTTTAACGAAAATTTAGACTATAGAGCTATTACTCAAAAAAGAGTAACAGCTCAAGGAAATGAAACAAAGTTTACTGATCATGAAATCACACTAGATATGGCCAAAGAAATTGCAATGCTCCAACGCAATGAAAGGGGCAAGGAAGCTCGTCAATATTTTATTGAAGTTGAGAAACAATGGAACAGTCCAGAAAGAATAATTGCTAGAGGTTTGATAGAAAGTCAAAAAATGATTGAAAATCTTAATCAGCAAGTTATTGAAATGAAGCCGAAAGCATTATTTGCTGATGCAGTAGCAACAAGCAAAACTTCAATCTTGGTAGGTGATTTAGCAAAGATTTTAAAACAAAACGGAATAAATATTGGTGCAAATAGACTGTTCGCTGAACTGAGAGATAAAGGCTATTTAATCAAAAGAAAGGGTAGTGACTGGAATATGCCTACTCAAAAAAGTATGGATATGGAATTATTTGAAATCAAAGAACATACGCACATTGATGGTAACGGGTGCAATGTTACTACGAAAACACCTAAGGTAACAGGAAAAGGGCAGGTGTATTTTGTTAACAAGTTTTTAGGTGACAGATTATAGAAAGGGGTGAGGAAAGTGGATGAATACAACATTAGTGTTGAAGAGGTTATGAAAATAACACATAAAGGGCGTGACTGGATACTTAATGCAATCGAAAGAGGAACGTTCCCTGGAAGCATTACTGTAAGTTCTGGCGGTCGTAGAAGTGCACACATTCCTCGAAAAGCATTTTGGGATTATATGGAACATGATCATGTGTTAGTGGATGGTGAGTATATTAAGGAAGCTGCTAAACAAGTTGCTGAGAATGCAATAAGTGAATTTATGCAGATGTTTTTGCAGGAAACAAAAAAAGCCGTTGCGGGAACAACGACTAAGAAATAAAAACCACCTTTATTATAAAGGTATTTCAGGAGGAAGTCAAAAAATGATTAATAAGAAAAGTACAAAAGCCGGTGTAATAGTGATGGCAATGACATTAGCTATGTTTGCTTTAGCTGGAATTCTTGCAAAGGGATGTGAACGCATAGATGCAACATGGGAAGAACAGTACCCCACGGAAGTGCGTGAAGTTGCTGCTAGAGGTGTTAGAGAGATACCCGCTTGAACTTCATTGGGAATATTCAAAATCACAAATTATTGTACGTGTAAGGAATGTAATGGTCCATGGGTAGGTTATCCAACAAAACTAGGAACTGAATATGCAGAAGGACGAACGATTGGTGTAGACACTTCAATAATTCCTTTAGGAAGTGAAGTTTTAATTGATGGTCATATATACATTGCTGAGGATACTGGTTCATTTACTGGAAAAATTATTGATGTTTATGTCACTGATCATTCGAAATTCGATAGAAAATATTTAGAAGTTTTTATAAGGAATAAGGAGGATTAGAAATGAGTAAAGAGGTATTGGAAAATCAAATTTGGGAGCTTGAAAGACAGTTAAATATTCTTCAGTGTAAAGATCGTTTCAATGATGAAGATTATGATTTACAAAGAAATCTTAATCGCCAAATTGCTGTTAAAAAGAAAGAACTGGAGGCATTGGAATGACAGATATAAAACAAGCAAATTTACTTGAATATTTAAGACACATTAGAAAAGGTGCATTAACAAAAGAGGCTAAAGAAACGCTAGTTAAAACAGTTAAAGAAACTTACACAGTAGAAGAAATTGAACGAGCAAACGCGATATTAGATGTTAGCGAATAAAGACTTTGATTATATAAGTTTCTTTAACAACTGCGATATAGATTTTGTAAAAAGTGATGAACATTGGCATGAGTTAAGAAATAAAGGTATTGGCGGTAGTGATGCCGGCATAGTGATGAATGTTAGTAATTATAAAAGACCATACGAACTATGGGAAGAAAAAACAGGACAAGTTAAAGCATCGTTTATTACAAACAAGGCAATTGAAAAGGGAAACGCCTTAGAACCTGTTATGTTTAATCTTTTTAAGATTTTGTACAGTGACAAATATGAAGTTATAGATACTAAAGATATTAGTTTGTCTAATAAGCAATTCCCGTTCATGAGAGCTAATTTAGACGGGGCTTTAATTAACAAGGCTACAAGTAAAAAAGGTATTTTGGAAATTAAATCTACAACAATTCAAAATGCTGCAATGCTTAAACAGTGGTCCAAAGATAACATGCCTATTACATATTTCTTTCAATGTTTGCATTACTTGAATACAACTCAGTTTAATTTTGCAGTGCTATATGCAATTTTAGATATTCCATGGGCTAATGACGGGGACGGAAAACAAGAGACAAGAATTATCTATATGGACCGTGAAACATTAGTGCAGGATATTGATTTATTGGTTAAAACTGAACTTTGGTTCTGGAAAAAAGTTATTCACTTAGATCCACCACCATTCAGTGAGAATAGAAATTTAGAATTGAAGGATTAGGAGGGAGGAGGAGCAGTGAATGGGAGTAAGAGCTAATACAAAAATTTCTATGGAATATACTTTTGATTATTCCAAGCTAAGGGGACGAATCAGAGAGATTTGTAATACAGAAGAAGCCTGGGCGGTAAAAATGGGGTTTTCTGATTACACAAAAAGTATGAGGTTGAACAACAAATCTAATTTCAAAAGCAATGAGATTATGAGATGTTGTGAGATTCTCAAAATAAATAAAGAAGATATAGGACTATACTTCTTTACTATTAAAAACTAAAAAATAAAGGTGCGTTCTCGTATGATGTGAGCCTGCCATTGAAACAAATTAAATATGGGCTAGATTAGCCTAGGTTATTACGTTTGCTTTTATCAGGATTGCTGCGAATAAATTTTGTTCCGTTATTATTCACACCGTGATATCCAGGAACTTCATTTCTAACAGCTTTATTATATGCTTGATTGTTAGTATAAGGAGTTCCATTAATTGATACACGTTGGTTCAATCCTGTTGGTGTTTCACTAATTACCTTAACGATAGCTTTTCTTGGCATTATATACACCTCCTTTATATTGGAGTAAGAAATAATGACAGGCTCACATCATACGAGAAGTGTACAAAAACATTCTAATAAATTATTAGTTTTATTCAAGTTGTATGCACCTTTACTAGTGATTTTTCAAAGAAGAAAACAAGGAGAAAAAAAGATGGAAGATTTAAAAACAAAAGTATTAGGCGGTTATGCAGTGGTAAGGATTGCCAGCAAAGAAGAATTCGAAAAAGTTATTGAATGGTTAGCTATTAAAAACTGTTTTCTAGCTAATAAAGAACCTGTAAGCAAAATGAACTATCCAGGGGATGCAATATTTGTATTGTATCGTGCAGATGATGGTTTTATATGGTGGGCGCCAGTGGCAGATATTGATACAAATACGTACCAATTAGTTGATGTTAAACAATTAGAGCTGAATCTGATTGATGATCAAAAAATTATTGAAGCAAATGCAACAGTCACAGGTGAAATTGTTGAGCTGAATGAAAAAGCCTTAACACTTGTTACTAACACGAAACCAGAGGGAGCGACAATTGATTCCAACGTTGATAGCTTGGTTGCCTTAATTCCAGTTATTAAAGCAAAGGCCAATGTTGTAGTTACAGAAGAAAATTATAAAAGCTTTATTGCTAAAGGCACGGGAGTTGTTCCCGAATTAAGAAAATGGGCAAAAGCCATTGACGATGAAAGAAAACGTTCCAAAAAAGTATATATGGATTCGTTTAATACATACGAGAACAAAGTAAAAAGTGTTGTAGAGGCACTTAATACTACAGCTCAAAAAATTGCAAATGATGTTGATGTTTATATCCAAGAAAAAAAAGATAAACTTCGCAAGGAAAGAGAAGGAATTATCGAGCAGCTTAAAGAAGTACTCATAAAAAAAGAAATGATTTCAAGAGAGTATGCTAATAAGTTTGTATTTGATGAAAAATGGCTAAATGCATCATGCTCAAATAAAAAATTTCAGAGTGAGGCTGAAACTCAGTTTAACGACCTAATGAATCAGGAAAATCTATACAAAAAAGATATGGAGCTTATTGAAAGTACTATCATTAATACATGCGCTATGGTGGGGGTAGATGAAAAGTTAATAAGTTGTGAAAAATATAAGCTTCAGTATCAAGTAGGTAATAATCTTGGCGATATTACAAAGAATATTACAGATGAAATAAACGCTTTAAAAACACAAAAAGAAGCACTTAAAGCTGAAGCAGAGAAGGAATTACAACATCAAAAAGTACAGCTTGAAACACAACATAAAAAGGAACTTGAAAAAGTACAACAAGAAGCGGTTCAACAACCATCAATTGAACCTAATAAAAATGAACAGATATTTAAACGTGGTGATGAAATTATTGCTAAAACAACTGGAAAATATGTTGTTACAGAAATTAAAGAAACACCTGAAAAATTTAATGGTAAAACATGGACTAAAACATTTGAGTTTACTGGAGATTTAGCATCACTACAAATGTTGAATAGATACATGGAATTTCTAAAACAAAGTAAAGAATTTGATTTTAATGAAGTAAAAATAATTGAAAAAGAGCTAGTTGAGCCAGAAACAGGAACGGTTAGTAAATACAATGTAAAGGAGATTAATTAACATGGCAATGCAAAGTAAAGTGGCAAAAAATCAAACAAAGTCAACTGGAATTAAGGTATTTAATAATTTAATCAATAGTGATTTAATGAGAACAAAAATTCATCAAATGGTTGGTGCGACTGATTCACAGGAATTTATTACAAGTATTACAAGTGCAGTCAACACAAACCCTGCACTCGCTGAATGTGATCCGCAGACAATCATTAGTGCAGCATTATTAGGGCAGTCATTACATTTAAAACCTAGTCCACAACTTGGATATTTCTATATGGTTCCATTTAACAATAGAAAGAGAAAATGTAAGGAAGCGCAATTTCAACTTGGATACAAAGGATATTTACAACTGGCTATTAGAACTGGTGAATATATTGATATTGATGCTATTGAAATTAAAGAGGGCGAATACAAGGGGCGCAACAAATTTACAGGTAGACCCGAATTTGAATTTGTAGAAGATGACGGCATTAGAGAGAATTTGCCGGTCGTTGGGTATATGGCGTATTTTGAAATGAAAAATGGATATATTAAGCGATTATACTGGTCAAAAGAAAAAATGTTAAAACACGCTGATACATATTCTCAAGCGTTTTCTAAAAACGAAACCACTGTAACAAATCAATATGGTACATATAAAAAAGTATCGTTTGCTGATTATGAGGCTGGAAATTATGATGATGAAAATGATTGGCTTTATTCATCATTCTGGTACAAGAATTTTGATGAAATGGCAAAGAAAACGATGCTAAGACAATTATTATCTAAACATGGTTTATTAAGTACCGAAATGCAAAAAGCAGTTGAATCCGATCAAGCCGTTATTACAAAAGATTTACAACCAGAGTATGTTGATAATGAAAACGTAATTGATAATGCAGCGGTCGAAAAAGAGCAAACTCAATCTATTGAGGAAAACTCAGCACCAACTGTTGAAGAAGTTATGAATCAAGTAAATCAAGCTCAACCTGAACCGGTGCTAGAGGACATTGATCCAATGCAGATGTAAGGAAGAATTATAAATGGCAAAAGAGGTAGATACAAAAGGTTACATAAAATTGTATAGAAAGGCACAAGAAACAGAAGTGTTTAAAAATCCATATGCTTGGCAACTGTTTACGTACTGCCTCTTTAACGCCAAATTTAGTGGTTCAGAGGCAGGAACGTTTATTGCTACAAAAAAGAAGATAGCAGATGATTTAAACATAGGAAGACCTGCTCTTGATAAATTTATGAAATTCCTAAAAACAAACAACTATATTGATTACGAATTTACAAAAGGGAGTAGAGAAGGAGCAAAAATAAAAGTCATAAATTACAAGAAATATCAAAGTGACTAATGTAATCCTCGATTACATGAGATGTAATTTTAGATTACAAGAAAAGTAATCCTTGATTACATGAGATGTAATTTTAGATTACACCTTATCATTATATATAAGAACGATAAGAACGTAAAGAACGTAAAGAACGGTATGCATGCAAAATGCAGCACTTTGAATAATAAATAGTATGTGTTTAAAAATCACTAAAAAATTTGAAAAGGAAACAAAAAAATGGAAAAATCTGAAATTACGGAAATTCTAAAATTTATGAATGCACTTTATCCTAATAGAAAGTTGCAAATTGACTCTGTAACAAAGGATGTGTGGTACAACATGCTTTGTGAATATAGCTTAACAGATGTAAAAGATGCGATAACAAGATTAGCTGGTTCAAATACATATATTCCAAATTTGCCTGAGATAGTGAAAAGCATCCAACCATCTTTAAGATTTGAAATCGAAACTTTAAGTAATAACTATGCAATTTATGTTCGCTCTCCCAATGCTATGTATCCATTCAAATTTAAAGATAAAAAGATGGCTAATGAATTTTTGGCAAAACTAAAAAATTATAACTTAGACGAAGATACAGTAAGAGATATGTATGCTGAGCATATCAATTCTAATTATGAAAGGATTGTAACGACAATTAATAATGTTCCTTTAAATAACAGATTTTCATATAAGTAATTGATATTAGTGATATTGGTATACCAAATGTTTACCATTGGTAAACACAGAACAGTCTAGTCTAGATAAGTATAGATTAGATGATGATATAGACAGTACGAATAGGAGAAAAACAATGAAAAGAGATAATGAACTCGAAGAATTTTTTAAAGTATTAAACAAAACAATAAATGAAAAATTTGAAAATATTTGTAATAGCTCATTTAACGAAAGTAACAATCAATACAAAGATCCTATACCGGTGTTAAAAAAAGCAATTTGTAAATATGGGAAACAGGCACAGCTAGATGTTGCAGTCGAAGAAATGGCCGAACTCACAAAAGAAATTATTAAATCAAAACGAGGAGCTTCTAATTATCATCAGATTGTAGAAGAACTTGCGGATGTATATATCATGATGACTCAAATTAAATTGATTTATGGAATCTATGACGAAGAATTAATAAATGCTATGGACTTAAAAATCGCACGTTTGGAAAAGAGGCTACAAAATGATTAATAGGGTGGTCCTTGTTGGACGAATGACTAGAAATCCTGAACTTAGAAGAACTCAACAAGGCGACGCGGTTACATCGTTTACCTTAGCGGTAAATCGTAATTTTACAAGCGGAGACGGTCAACGACAAGCAGATTTTATTAATTGTGTTGTATGGCGCAAACCTGCTGAAAATGTTGAAAGATACTGTTCTAAGGGAAGCTTAGTCGGTGTTGAAGGAAAAATTCAAACTCGAACATACGATGATAAAGACGGTAAAACAGTATTTGTTGTTGAGGTTAGATGCGATAGCGTGCAGTTCCTTGATACTAGAAATCAAAACGAGGCACCTATGGATACTCAAAAAGTTCAGCAGATGGCCAACGATAATTATTTTCATAATGGATCGTCAGGTCCGAGTGATTTTATGGAAGATGTGAATACATACGACATCATGGAAGATGATATACAGTTTTAAAAATAAGTAAAATTTTGATTTTAAGGAGTTTTTAACTATAAGAGTAATAAGTTTACCTATTATGACTAAAAGCTCCTTATATCAAAGAAAACCTATTAAAAAAAGAATTTTATTATGAAAGGGAAATTAAAAATGTTAATTAAAAAGTCTTATGAACCGTTTTTATATAAATTTTTAGCAATTGCCAAAGATATTTTCAAGAAAACTGGTTCTAAAAATATTGTAATTTTCGGTGATGGTGAAAAGCTGAAATTTATTGCTAATAACTATGCAGGAATATTTGACTATCATACAGAAAAATTTGATCGCGAAATGTACGATTTTAAAGATGCAGCATATGAGATATCATTGCTGCCTAATGATGACATTAAACTTGAAAAACTGGAATTCTATCCATGCAGTGATGAATATTTAAGCAGTGTTAAGGAGTTTTTTGTCAATACTGATTATTTTGCAACTCATGTATTCGAATTGGATTCATGTGATGAATGTAAAATTGCTAAAATTGTAACTCTATCTGAGGCTTGGTTGTGTGATGATGATTTGAAGTTTATTAATAAATTAAAAAATTTTGATGTCTATGTTTGTTTAGACAAGGATAGTTTTAATGACCGCGTTGGAAATGAGTGGAATGCTGAATACATATTATGCAATGAAGCAGTTGAATTTGACAACGGGTATACTACTGCATCAATTACTTTGATTTTCAATACTAGATATAATCCTCGTAAAAGTGAGGCTGTTCAGCAGAAAATTAACTTTGAAAAGGATGATTTAGCATCTGAAATAATGGATAAAATTGAAGAGTTACCCGAAAAGGTAACGGTAGAAGTTGTTGGAAATGATACTTATGTTGAAGAAAAAGAACTTGATAATTTAATGTCTGAAGCTGAAAAACTTGAGGAGGAGTTCGAAGATGACTTCGACCCAATGCTCGCTTGATGTATTAAGTGATGATCTAAAAAAATTAAGGTTTGTTGTTCCAGGTGAAGCAGTTGGCAAGGGTAGACCTAAGTTTACTATGCAAAGTGGTTTTGCAAAAGCCTATACACCAAAGAAAACATCAGACTATGAAAAATTTATAAAACACTGCTATCGAAGTAAATATAGGAATTACATAAGTGATAAAGCTGTAAAGGTTATGACGTTTATTTATGTTAAGCCAGCCAAAAGTTTAAGTAAGAAAAAAAGAGCTAAATTATTAAACAATGAATTTCTTCCAACAAAGAAACCTGACGTTGATAATGTACAAAAATGTATATTAGATGCACTTAACAAGGTTGCTTTTAAGGACGATGTGCAAGTCGTAGATCAGGTGACTATGAAACGTTTTGGTGAAGAGGATAAAGTCATTGTTGTAATTGAAGAAATAGGATTGACTATGCAGTCGATTTAAAGGAGGAAAGATTTATGGGATTGTTTGATTTATTAAAAGAAGAAACAGAAGTTAAAGAACCACAAAAAGAAGAAATTAAAGAAGCTGAGGTTGTTGAAAATGAAACTGCAGTAAACGAACCTGAAAAGGAAGTTAAAGAAGAACCAAAAAAGGAAGTAAAGAAGAAAATTAAAAAAAATTCTAAGCCTGAAACAAAGAATGAAAGAGTAAAAAAAGAACCTGAGACCAAATCACTTGAGGAACAGATTGCAACTGTTCCAGATAATTTAAAAACAAAAATAGATGTCATTTATCAGCATTTAATGACGATTCCCGGCATGGGTGAAAAAATGCGCAACCCAAAGAAAACAATCACTGATATGTTTAAATATATTGAAAATCAGGCAAGAAAGCAAGCTGTTAAAGGTTGTGCTATGGTTGAAGATCAAGTGGTGTTTGGATGGGCGGTGCATTACTATGACGAAGAAAACGTCGAATAGTGAAAAACTTTTAGATAAGCTTGCTGCATTAAAGTTAAAACAATATAGCGTTTCTAAATTTAAAAGATGGATGATCAGTGATGATGATCCATCCTGGAAACGTCCTAAGATGGATACTCAAGTAAATAGTTTTTATGCTGCTGTTTATGAACCTTGGCGTAATAGAATAATTTGCAGAACTTTCTATATTACTCAAATGTGGTATAAAAAGCAAAAAGAAATACGGATATTTGAGGTTAAGCGACAATTAGCGGGATGTGATAAGCAGATAGTACGTAGAATTTATAGTGGAATGAATGGTTACAAATGCTGGATATATAATGAAAATCGTTACTCATGGTATTGTGAAAATCATGATGAATGGAACAAACATTCTATTAAATCATATAATTTAGCAGTTTATAACATGTCTTACTATGGATACGGAACAGTAGTAAGAGAAGATTATCATATTTTAAATTCTGAATATGAAGTGTTCGAAATGCTAAAAAATTCAAAGTACAAATACAGCGGTTTTGAATATAACTCATTTAAACTAGGTGAACTATTTGAATATTTAGCTATGTACGAAAAACACCCGGCAGTTGAAATGATTTCAAAACTGGGTCTTGATTATTTACTTAAAATCGATTTAAGAAAATTCAGATGGTCTAAAAAAGGCATTGATATAATTGGAATTGAAAAAAAGGATATTCCAGTGCTAAAAAAACTTCGTATTCCTATTAACGAGTTTAAAACAAATAAAAAATACATATATAAGCTTAATATTCTTGAAAAGGAAGATTATAATCAGCTTTTACGTTTGATTGAAATAACTAAAAATAAATATGCAAACATAAACATAAGCAAGTATTCATTTGACTATTTTAAAATGCAGGATACTTCTTTACACACGATTAAAGATTATTATAGATTTTGCGAAGAGTTAGCTTTACCAATGAACCATGCTAACAAATATCCTGATGACATAAAAAAAGCTCATGATGATTTGATGGTGAAGATTGAAACAGTAAAATCAAAGGAAAAAGATGAAGCAATTTTAAAAAGAGTGAATAGCGGTCTTAATAAATTACGTTTTGCTGATGATAAGTATGTTATTACACCGGCTAATTCATCAGAAGATTTAATTAGAGAAAGTGCAAAATTAAATCACTGTGTTAAAACGTATGTTGATAAATATGCAAAAGGGGATACTAATATCTTTCTTGTACGAGAGCGAGAAAACGTTAATGAACCATTTTATACGTTAGAACTAACAGATAACGGTATTAAACAGCTTAGAGGAAATAATAATTGTAAACCAACAAATGAAGTTGTTGAATTTATCAATAAATGGGCAAACAAGTTTAAATTTACAGGTGTGTATGTGAAATGAAACTGGAGACTATAACGGCCGAAAATTTAGCTAAGTACAAAAAAGCTCAGGAATTAAAAGTGTTTGAATATTATGGATGCACTTATGAACAAAATAAATACAGCTATGGACGTTTTATCACATCTGGTCTTGATGAACGAATATATACGTTCATAGCAGACAATGAAGATAAATTCTTCGGAAAGGAAAATGAGAATGTTAAAGATAGAAAAGATTAAAGAAGAAATTTTAAATTTTAATCACGCAAATGATGCTTTGAGGTGTTATTTAGCAAGAGTAACGACAAAACAAAGTAATATAGATGGATGTTGTAGACCAAATTTACGTTGTGAAGAGTGCTTAAAGGTGTCATTTATGGACTTATTAGAAGAATATAAAAAACCTGTTAAATTAACAAAATTTGAATATGAATATTTAAAAGTTGCTAAAAAAGAGGGATTTAATTTTATTGCAAGAGATAAAAGTAACAGATTGTATGGATTTGAAAAGCAACCTACAAAGGGTAATGCAACGTGGGGTAGTCGTGGTGATTATGTAGGCATGTTCAAGTCAACATTTAGTTTCGTTAAATGGGAAGATGAAGAACCCTATAACATCGATGAAATATTAAGCAATTGTGAGGTAATTGAAGATGAAAAAAGTTAATCCAGCGGACATATTAATTAGTCCAGTTGGAATGGAAAATTTATTAGTTATTGATCAATATGATGATGAGGTAATTAAAAACAATGAACTACTTTTGGATAAACCATATTTTTCTTTAGAAGAGGTGTTAGACGGTTTAAATAAAGACGGACATTATTTAATTATTGTCGAGGGTCCGTTACACGGTGAAATTTATCGATATAACAATTATGGTGGACAAGAAGTATATTTGATTGGAAAAACGTGCGGATACGCATGAAAGGAGAGAAAACAATGCCTAAATATAGAAAGAAACCTGTAGTTGTGGAAGCATGTAGATATATGATTGATATTTATATGCCTGATTGGTTTATGGATAAAGTAACAGACAATACAATCATAATTTACGCAGATGGCACATGTGATATAAAAACATTAGAGGGAACGATGAAAGCTGGTTATGGCGATTCTATCATCAAAGGTGTGCAAGGAGAATTTTACCCATGTAAGCCCGATATTTTCGAGCAAACTTATGAGGAGATAGTAGAAAATGGGAATTTGGATTAGAAGTCAAGACAAAAAATCATTATTGTTGTGTGAATCGTTTGATGTGGGTTGCGATAACGATAATTATAATATTTTAGTTAATTATGAATTAAGAAATAATGAAAAACATTACTCTCCGATGGGGGAAACGTCTCGGAAAGACTATATCACAGTACCGGCAGCGGTATTTCAAACCGGGAAGGTCAAATGGATATGTCGTTTATGATTATGTGCCGTTACCAGATGCTGATAAAGAAATCTATGACAGGATAGAAGATATCTGTATCTCGATGAAGAAAGAAGATTATCTGGATATGCCTGACAAGATATTCAATAATGTTGAAGTAGAACTTGATACAAGAGCATTTGAATACTATAAACGTCTTGAAAAAGACGCAGTAATTGAGCTGGGTACAAGTGATGCAGTACTTGCCTCTAATGCTGCAGGTGCGTGTAACAAGCTTCAGCAGATTGCAAACGGTGCGGTTTATACTGAAGAACATTCGGTGGTAAAAGTCCATGATTCAAAACTGGATGTTCTTGAGGACCTTATCGAAAGTGCAAACGGTCAGCCGGTAATTGTGTTTTATCAGTTCAAGCATGACCAGGCAAGAATTCAGGAGCGTTTTGAAACCAGGGAACTAAAGAATGATCAGGACGTAAAAGACTGGAATGATGGAAATATTCCTATCCTTCTGGCTCATCCGGCCAGTATCGGTCATGGTCTTAATCTTCAGCACGGAGGACATATCATAATCTGGTTTGGCCTTACATGGTCGCTTGAGCTTTATATGCAGGCAAATGACCGTTTGTACCGCCAGGGGCAGGATAAGGCGGTACTGATCTATCACATCATTGCAAAAGGGACTGTGGATCAGCGGATAGTCAAAGCACTTGAAAATAAAGAACGTGGTCAGGAGGCGCTTATGGATTATGTAAAAGCAAAAATTGAAGAGTATGGAGTACGTTAATAAAAGTTAAGATTGTACGTATAGGAGGAATAGCGTATGGAACAGGAAAAAATGATACTTGATGTATGCTGCGGAAGTAAGATGTTCTGGTTCAATAAGCATCATAAGAATACTATTTATATGGATATTCGTGATGAAGAATATGATGTTTATGATAAACACATTGCAGTGCATCCTGATGTAATAGCGGATTTTAGAAGTATCCCGTTCGAAGATAGTCGTTTTAATCTGGTTGTCTTCGATCCTCCTCATTTAAGATGGGCGGGGAAAAAATCAATTATGAAAGCTCAATACGGTCAGTTAGGTAAATACTGGGAAGATGATCTAAAGTTTGGATTTGATGAATGCATGAGAGTTCTGAAGTGTGGTGGTGTTCTTGTATTTAAATGGAACGAGATACAAATTGATTTAAAGAAAATATTAAGTGTATTGGATGCTGAGCCGTTGTTTGGTCACAAGAGCGGTAAAGCAGCTAAGACACACTGGCTATGTTTTATGAAATTGGAGGAGTAAATGAAAGTAGAATTAAGTGAAATTTTAAAAATTGTTGCCGGTCTTGGCGGTACCGACGCATCCGACGAATACAGTAAAGGCTGGGATGAAGCTGTTGATGCTGTGTATAGTGAGATTAATAAGCTTGGTGAAGCTGAATCTAGAAAACCGGCGCATAACTATGAGCACGAATGTATTGAGTTAAAAAAACGTCTTGATGATTTAATCTGTGAAAATAAGATGTTAAGAGCTGATCGTGAAAATGAAAAAGAGTACAGCAGTACACTTGAGAGTGTATTAAAGGCAGTTAATCTTCTAACAGATACTGTTACAAAATAAGGAGGATTTAGAAATGACTAAACAAGAACTCATGAAGGAGCTGTTGGATCGTTACCAGCAGCTTGATTCGCTTGAAGGATGCAAAAGTGCTAAGGACACAGTCGTATTGTATATACGCAAGCTGGAAGTTAAACTTAAAGAAATGCTGTAGGAGGAGAATGAATGGACTACAACGAAAAGGTACAGTATTTAAAATCCTATAGGGATAAGTTAGATCAGCTTACATATGTTGATGGACAAATAATGGGGATAAAAGCTATAAGCTATGGTCCAGCTTTAGGAACAAGACAATCAATTGAACAACTATATGCAAAAAAAGAAGCAATATTTAATGAAATGGAAAAGATAGAGCATACGATCGATACTTTGAAAAACATCCAGGAGCGTCTGGTGTTGAAATATGCATATATTCACTTGATGCAGTATGACGAAATCGCTAAAAAAATGGGTTTTTCAGAGCGTAATGTGTATCGCTATCGCCGAAATGCTATAAATAATCTTGAAATTTAATAAAGTTGTCAGTCCATGTCATGGTATGGCAGTGAAATAGGTGGTATTATGGTAATGTGGAGTTTTTGGTAAAGCCCCACTCCAATAATTTCTTTTTGGTTGATTCGTGTTTCTTATACTTCCCCTTGATTATACAAATATGAAAAAGCTCATTCTCCCAGAGCTTTTTTTGTCTCCAGATAAAGCGGCATCACCTGGTGCTGATACGCCATTCATTTAATGCCTCATTTCATTAATATTCGTGGTGTCGCTTTATGTGGAATGACGTGATATAATTGAGATATTATAGGAGGTACTTGAATGAAAATAATCGAAACAATCAAAACAAAGAGAAATTTGTATATGTGTAAACATAATATTGAAAATGAGTATATAAATGAGTTAAATAAATATGCTAAAGAAAAAAATAAAGGAACAACTCAAGAGGTGATATCGTCGTATTTAGATGAAAACCATCCTGAAAATTCGAAAATGGTTATTTGTGATGTATTATCGTTCATTGCTGCAGAAGAAAAGTATCTAAAATTTGTGTTGTCATGTACTTGTTTTTTTATTGGAATTGGTGGTCTTAATTGGCTGCTTGATATTTTTGACTGGGAGGGTATATGGTTGGCACTTGTATTGATTTTACTAATTGTTGCACTGATTATTACACATACCATAAAAGAATATGAATATATAAAAAGAAACTTATTATATATAGAAAACAATAAATAAATTTATGCAAACTAATGGCACTTACGTAGTGCCTTTTATTATGGCAGGATATAGCAAGTAGCAGCTTACCAGGGTCCTTTCCTGGAGTTGGTGGTGTTTTATATTAAATAATTTGATATAATAAAATTCTGGAGGTGGTATAAAATGACTGGAAATGATTGGTTGAGTATAATATGTAGTATATACGGTTTATTAGGTACAGTTATTTCAGTACTAAGCATAATAAAGATGTCAATTAAGGATGTTTTAAAAACAAACACAATAGGCTATTTAAAAGATCTTCCTATGCCTACCTTAGATCAAGTATATCAAGCAAGGCATGGGATAAGTTTGATGACTGTAGGATTTTTATTAGAAATGATTAATATATTTTTTAAAAATCTTACCACAAAGCAATTTATTTATATTTTTGCTTTTTCTTTGATAATAGAGATTATCATAGCAATATACTTAGTAATAAGATACAAAAAGCAGAAGAAAGAAATAATGCGAGATTAGAGAAGAAAATAATAGACTTAGTCATGAAAGGGGCACTTGAATAGCGCCTTTTATTATACTCAAAACGGAGGTGGTGATATGACTTGAAAGAGAAATACGAGTTAGCTTACGATGATTATATATCGGGTATGAAGTACAAAGACATAGCGGCTAAATATGATGTGTCAGTTAGTGCGGTCAAGTCATGGAAAAGCCGATACTGGAAAGATAAAAAGTTGCAACCAAAAAAAGCAAAGGTTGCAACCAAAAAGGTCGCAAGAGAAATTGCTAAAAATATAGCTGATGATTATGGAGAGCTGGATGAAGATAAACAGCTCTTTTGTATTTACTGCTTAAAATATCACAACCATGTAAAGGCATACCAAAAAGTCAAACCGAAAGTTACATACGGCAGTGCAGCTGTCATGGCTAGTCGTTGGTATAAACTGCCTGAGGTCCAGGAAGAAATTAAAAGGCTAAAAGCAGAAATGTACGCAGATGCACTTCTTGATCCGCAGGACATTGTACAAAAATATATCGATATTGCATTTGCAGATCTAAATGATTATCTAGAGTATGGTCGAGAGTTAGTACCTGTTATGGGACCGTTTGGACCTGTTACTGTAAAAGATGAGCTGACAGGTGAAACAGTTGAACTAAAAAAAGAGATAAATGTCGTGAAACTCAAAGACAGTGCTTTTGCTGACGGGACTATTCTCAGTGAAGTCAAACAGGGACGCGATGGCGCTAGCATAAAACTGAGTGATCGTATGAAGGCCTTGGACTGGCTAGGCAGGCACATGAACCTTGTTACTGAAGAACAAAGAGCCAAGATTGATTTGATTAAAGCACAGACCCAGAATATTACTGGTGGCAATGATGAAGAAATTGAAGATGCAGATGATGGATTTATCGAAGCTTTATCGGGTACTGCAATTTCTGATTGGAACGAGGGTCAACAAGATGGCTAAAATAAAGCAGGTAATTTTTAAATTTAAACCATTTAGTAAAAAGCAACGTATGATTTTAAACTGGTGGACTAAGGATAGTCCGGTAAAAGATAATGATGGAATTATTGCAGATGGTGCTATCCGTTCAGGAAAAACCATTGTAATGTCCTTGTCATATGTTTTATGGGCAATGACTACTTTTAGTGGTCAAAACTTTGGAATGGCAGGTAAAACAATAGGATCTTTTAGACGTAATGTTTTATTTTGGCTTAAACTTATGCTTAAAGCTAGAGGATACAAAGTAAATGATCACCGTGCCGATAATCTTGTTATCGTTAGAAAGAAGAATATCGAAAACTATTTTTACATTTTTGGTGGTAAGGATGAACGATCACAAGATTTAATTCAAGGTATCACATTGGCAGGAATGTTTTTTGATGAAGTTGCATTAATGCCCGAAAGCTTTGTTAATCAAGCAACTGCACGTTGTAGTGTTAAAGGATCTAAATGGTGGTTTAACTGTAACCCGCAAGGTCCGTTTCACTGGTTTAAAGTTAATTGGATAGACAAATCAATTGGTTATTTAAATGCAGAACAAATAAAAGAATTAGAACGTAAAAAAGAAACTGTAAAAAATATATTGTATGTTCATTTTACAATGGACGACAATTTGTCTTTAGATAAAGAAGTCAAAAGAAGATACGCTTCAGCGTATAATGGAGTTTTCTATGATAGATATATCCGTGGTTTATGGGCTGTCGCTGAAGGTGTTATTTATGACATGTTTAATAGAGACAAGCATATTGTCAATAAACGTCCTAAAATTGATGAAAACGAAAAAAAATATATTAGTTGTGACTATGGAACCCAGAATCCCATGGTCTTTTTACTTTGGGAAAAAGGGGTTAATGAAACGTGGTATGCAACAAAAGAATATTATTATTCTGGTCGTGAAGAAAGAAAACAAAAAACTGATAGCCAGTACGCTGATGATTTAATTGAATTTATTGGTAGCTTGAATATTGAATATATTATAGTCGATCCAAGTGCAGCATCGTTTATAACTGAATTGAAAAGCAGAGGATTGAGCGTCAAACGTGCTAGAAATGATGTCTCAAATGGTATTCGTTCAGTCGGAACAATGCTTAATCTAGAAAGAATTGGTTTCCTTGATACTTGCAAAATGGCGTTAAAAGAGTTCTCTATTTATGTATGGGATTCAAAAGCAACTAGCAGAGGAATTGATGCACCGATAAAAGAAAATGATCACTGTATGGATGCAATAAGATATTTTGTTAACACAATTTTAATTAATAAAAATAAATTAAACACTGATTTGAAAGGGGGAATTTAATGGAAATTTTTAGATTGCCAAAAGATACGGTTATGACACCTGATTTATTAACCGAATATATTAGTAAACATAAGATGCTTGTAAATGGTCATTATCAAAAACTGCATGATGCTTATGAAAATAATTATGACATATACAATCAGCCAGACAAAGAAAAATGGAAACCTGACAATCGCGTATCTGTAAACTTCGCCAAATATATCGTTGATACATTCAACGGTTTTTTTATTGGAAACCCAATAAAAATAAATGGTAAAGATAAGGGTACAAATGATTATATTGCTTTGCTAGATTCTTATAATGATCAAGATGATAACAATGCTGAACTATCAAAGATTTGTTCAATTTATGGACACGGCTACGAAATGTATTATCTCGATGATAATATGCAACAGTGTATTACATATCTTTCTCCGCTAGAGGCATTTATTATTTATGATGACAGTATTATTGAAAAGCCTTTATTTTTCATAAGATACTATAAAGATTATAAAAATGTTGAACGTGGGTCATGGTCTGATGATACAGTTATTCAATACTTTCATCAAAACGGATCGTATGTTTTCGATGACGATGAACATCTTCATGGTTTTGATGGTGTGCCGGTAACTGAGTATGTTGAGAATGCTGAACGCACCGGTATTTTTGAGTCAGCTATGCCGATGATCAACGCCTATAACAAGGCTATAAGTGAAAAAGCTAATGATGTTGATTATTTTGCAGATGCCTATTTAAAAGTTCTAGGTGCTAAACTTGATACAAATGGTGTTAAACAGATACGTGATAACCGTATCGTTAATTTTGAAGGTGATCCAGAAGTTAATATGGTTGTTGAATTTATGGATAAACCAAATTCAGATGGAACACAGGAAAACTTAATTGAACGTCTTGAAAGATTGATATTTCAGATTTCTATGGTTGCGAATATTAGTGATGAAAATTTTGGTACAAGTTCCGGAATAGCATTAAAATACAAACTTCTATCAATGACGAATCTAGCAAAGGCTAAGGAACGTAAATTTACAAGTGGAATGAACAGGCGTTACAAACTCCTTTTTTCACATCCGCTTTCTAAAGTAAAAAGTGATGCCTGGGTTGGTCTTGATTACAAATTCACTTTTAATATTCCTGCTAATATCACCGATGAGGCGCAAGTTGCAAGTTCGCTTGAAGGTATAATCTCAAAGGAAACACAATTAAAAGTTCTTTCGATCGTTGACGATGTTCAAGGTGAAATCGACCGTTTAAAAAATGAAGAACAGGATGCTGAAAATGATATCGTTGCTAAAACAATGTTTGAAAATGGCACTGACTTGGATTATAAGGATGATGCTGTTACTGAGGTTCAAGGAAAAACTTTAAATGGTGCTCAAACACAGTCGTTATTAGCTATAATGGCTCAATTCACCTCTGGTACTATAACTGAGGGTCAGGCTGTGAAATTAATTTCTACTGCAATCGGTATTGATACAAATGAAGCTAAAAAAATATTAAGTGGTGAATTGTAATGGGCAGTTATGATTACTGGCGCAATCGGGAAAATGAGCAACATAAGCACAATATCACTGAAGAAAAGAAATATAATCAGGAATTAAATAAAATTTACAAAGACATGATGGATGAGTGCAAGAGGTCCATTAATAATTTCTATGCTAAATATGCTAGTGAAAATGGTATAACCATGGCTGAGGCTAAGAAAAGAGCTTCTAGGTTAGATATAGAAGAATATGCGCGCAAAGCTGCTAAATATGTAAAAACAAAAGATTTCACCAAAGAAGCTAATGACGCAATGAAAATCTATAACTTGACAATGAAAGTAAATAGATTGGAGCTGTTAAAAGCTGATTTAGGTCTTGAACTTGCTAAAGGTCACAGTAAGATTTATCAGCTGTTTTATAAAGCGTTAAAAAAACGCTCTATAGATGAATTCAAGCGACAATCAGGTATTTTAGGCAAAACAGTACAAAATAACACTAAATTGGCTAATTCAATCGTTAATGCGTCGTTTCACAATGCTACTTTTAGCGATCGTATCTGGATGCATCAGGATTTATTAAAAAGTGATTTAAATAAATTATTACAAATTGGCCTTATTCAAGGTAAGAATCCAAAAACACTTGCAACTGAGCTTAGAAAGCGTTTTAACGTAAAACAGTCGGATGCTGAACGATTAATGCAGACTGAGTTAGCAAGAGTTCAAACAGATGCACAAAAAAAGTCCTATATTGAAAATGGGTTTGATGAATACGAGTATATTGCTTGCGGTAGCAGTGATGTATGTGATACGTGTAAATTAATGGATGGCAAAGTGTTTAAAGTTAAAGATATGATGCCTGGACTAAATGCTCCACCGATGCACCCAAGGTGTCATTGTTCAACCGCTCCTCATATTGATAGAGCAGAATATGAGTCATGGCTTGATTTCCTTGAAAAAGGTGGTACTACCGAGGAATGGGAAGCTCAAAAAAGATTCAAGTCTAATATGAACAAACAACTTAATAAACTATCTGAAAGTGAAAAGAGTATCTTAAATCGTTATACTGGGATTTTCGCTTTTCAACTTAATAGTAGTTTAAATCATGGTAAATATGATAAATATCAAAATGAAATTAATATATTAGATAATGCATTGAGCAAAGGGGTAATTCTTGAAGATATTACATTGAGAAGAAAAGTTGATCTAGGTTTTTTTGTTGAAAAAAGCAAATATAACATAGAGGATTTAAAAAAATTAATCGGTATTAAAATTATTGAAAAAGGATACTCCTCAACTTCGTTAAATTTATTTGATGATATCGATTTGAAAGGCCGCAATGGTTTTATAGAATTTGATGTCCCGAAAGGATATAAAGGCGCGCAATATATAAAAGATCTAGCATATCCAAAATTTAAAAATCAAGAAGAAGTATTATTTAATAGAGGACTGTGTTATATTATAAATGAAGTAAGAGAAGAAAATGGAATTTATTATATAAAAGCAGAGGTGCTAAAAAATGATTGATCCTAAAGATTATCCATTTCATGTCAAAGAACTTGGCGGTGAAGAAGAATTTAAGGAGTACATACAACTATGGAAAAAGGATGCTCCCTGGTCTGACGATGAACATATTAAAAATATACTTAACGGTGAAGAAGAATCCAAAGTAAGTATATCAATGTGGTGTAATCCTTGGATGTAGGAATATATTAAAGTCGATAATTAATCGGCTTTTTTATTTTTAAAAATGGAGGTATAAGTGTGGCGCGAATAGAAAGCGGTGTAACTGGTGTTGTTAGTAAAATAGACATTAATAGTTTAGAAATAGATGAAATTAAAGAAAAACTCGATACACATATTAAAGAATTCAATGGTTGTGTTGAACATATAGATACCGGAATCAACTATTTAAAAGAGGATATTGAATATCTTCGAAAAGAAAACAAGACAAATAAGTTAGAGATGATGATACTTAAAGATAGCTTGAAAAAATTATCGTATTGGTTATGTTGTGTAATTGTAATTAATTTTATTTTGCTAATTGCTATAATGCTATTTTTTTAGAGAGAGGATGATTTAAAATGAGTATAAAAGCAAATACACAGATTGATGTAATTGATTTAGAATTATCAAGAAATGAAATTAGAGAGCTTAAGAAAACAGTAAATTCGATTATAATTTCAAACTTAATTGTTTATTTTATTATTTTTCACCATTTGCTATCAAGGTAAAATTTATGATTAAAATAGATGTTAAGAAATCATGTGATCATATTGCGGTTTCTTGTGTTGGTCATGCAAATTACAATACTGTTGGGCAGGATATCGTTTGCGCGGCAATTTCTAGTTTATTACAGACGCTTTGTTATTCTTTAGAGGAGTTAACACAAGATAATGTAAATGTTTGTTTAAAAAGCGGAAATTCTTTAATAGCAATATACAAACCTACATCAAAGAGTCAATTGCTGGTTGATTCTTTTTTTATAGGATGTAGAGAGATTGCTAACGTATATAGTGATTATGTTGAAATATCTAAAAATTAAATATATTAATTAGCGTTCATTTGTATGAACGCTTTTTATACGTCCAGGCGTGAATGACATTAAACTTTACGGATTGTTGGAGGCGTGGAAACCAATAAAAAAACTACGGATAAGTTAGGCGTGAAAACTTTAAATTACGGAGGAAAAGAAAATGAAAGATTTAGAAAAATTATTAAAATTACCATTATTAAAAAATAAGTTCGATTTACAGCTTTTTGCTGAAGATAGTGACAATGGAGAAGATGGTGAGGATCAGGACAACGAACCAAACACCTCACTTAAAGATGGTGAAGGTGAAAATCCTAGTGACAAAAAATACAGTGATGAAGATGTAGATAAACTTATTTCTAAAAAATTTGCTGAATGGGAAAAGAAACGTCAAAAAGAAGAAGCAAAATTCAAAGAGGCTCAAAAATTAAAAAATATGACTGAGCAAGAAAAAAAGGATCTTGAATTCAAACAACTGCAAGAAAAAATTGCGAAGTATGAGAAGCAGGCTACATTAGGTGAAATGTCTAAGGTAGCCCGGTCAATTTTAGCAGATGAAGAAATTAGTGTTAATGACGAACTTTTAGCTAATCTAGTATCAGAAGATGCTGATACAACTAAAGCTAATGTTGAAAACTTTGCAAAGATTTTTAAAGCAGCAGTTCAAAAGGAAGTTGCAGCTAAATTACGTCACGAACCACCTAAAAAGGGTTCTAAGACGAAAATGACCAAAGAAGAGATTTTTAAAGTTGAAAACACAGCTGAAAGACAAAAATTAATTAGTGAAAACATGGAATTATTCCAATAAAAAGGAGAGATAAACAATGAAAGACAAAAATAAGTTTAATTTACAATTACATGCAGCAGAAACAAATTTGACTGCTGGTAAAGATTTAGAACCAGCTATTTCGATTGATTACACAAGCCGTTTAAACAAAAATATTAATGAGCTGCAACGTTTATTAGGAGTTACTGAAATGATTCCAATGAGCGCTGGAACAACTATTAAAATTTATAAAATGGAACAAGTAAATACACCTGATCAGGTTGGAGAGGGCGAAACTATTCCTTTAACTGAAATTAATAGAAAATTAGCTAGAACTGTTGAATTAAAGTTAAATAAATATAGAAAAAGTACATCAGCAGAAGCTATTCAACGTTCAGGACGTTCATTAGCAGTAAATCAAACAGATGAAAAATTAATTTCTGGTGTCCAAACTTCAATCAAAAAATCATTTTACACTTTAATTAAGACTGGAACTGGTACAGCAAAAGGAACAAATTTACAATCAGCATTAAGTGCTGCATGGGGAGCGTTACAAAAGTTCTATGTTGATATGACTGTAACACCTATTTATTTTGTATCAAGTGAAGATTTAGCTGATTATTTGGGAAATGCTCAAATTACATTGCAAACTGCTTTTGGTATGTCTTATATTGAAAATTTCTTAGGTTTAGGAACAGTGATTGTTTCACCTGAGTTAGAAAAAGGAAAAGTTATTGCTTCGGCTAAAGAAAATATTAATGGTGCTTATGTTCCTGCAAACAGCGGTGACGTGGCTCAAACATTCAACTTAACAAGTGATGCTACTGGGCTTATTGGTATGACACATAATATTGATGGGAAAACAGCAACATTTGAAACTTTATTGTTTAGCGGTGTCATCTTTTTCCCTGAATTTTTGGATGGAGTAATTGTAAGTTCTATTCAAGCATCTGAAGTATCAGTTGGAGCATAATTAGGGAGGAAAATAAAATGTATAAAGTTATTAAATATTTTACTGATTTACAAGATAATGAACATCCATACAATGCGGGGGATACATTCCCTCGTGATGGATTGACAGTATCTAGAGAACGTATTATTGAACTGGCTACTGCCAGTAATAAACAAAGTACACCGTTAATTACATTTATTGAAGATAAAAGTAATCAAGCTCAAGACGAAAATGAAGCAGTTGAACTCGAAAAGCAAAAAAAGGACGAAACAAAAAAATCCGAACCTAAAAACTCAGCTTCAAAGAAATAATGGTGTTGCCTATGACAATACTTGAAAATGTCAAAGAATTACTAGGTAACCCCAAAAATATTGACGATAAACTAAACGTGATTATTGAGCTTACTCAAAAACGTTTAGGAAATTTGTTAAGTGTTAAAGAAGTTCCTGAAGAACTTGAATATATTGTTATTGAAGTATCGGTAATTAGATTTAATCGTATTGGTAGCGAGGGTGTATCTTCTCATTCAGTCGAGGGTGAAAGTATGTCTTTCAACGACGATGATTTTGATAGCTATGATAAAGATATCAGGTCATGGTTAAATAATCAGAGTGATCTAAAAAAAGGAAGTGTACGTTTTTTATGAGATATGACACTCCTGTTTATTTTCAAACTGTTAAAAGTGGCCAGTATGATCAAAATACAGGTAATTATGGAGATGATACTATCGCCGAAAAAGAATTAATGGCCAGTGTGATGGATACCAGTACTAAAACAATGCAATTAATTTATGGAACTATTAAGCAAGGGAGTTTAACTATTCATATTCAAAATCATTGGAATGAAGTATTTAATTTTATTCGCATTGATAAGAAACAATACAAAGTTGACTATAGTAGAAAGCTTAGAACAAAACATATTTTTGTGCTTTCGGAGGTGACTTAATGGCTAAAGTTTTTTATTTAGAGGGTTTAGAAAAATTAAGTAATAAACTTAAGAAAAATATCAAGATGGCTGATGTAAAAAGAGTTGTTAGTACTAACGGAGCTGAGTTAACAAATAAAATGACTCGTAATGCTAATTTCGTTAAGGGATATCAAACTGGTACAACTAAAAGGAGTATACAGTTATCGAAAGAAGATAGCGGTTTTACTGCTATTGTTGAACCAGGTACTGAATACAGCCCGTATCTAGAATATGGTACCCGAAAAATGGAGGCTCAGCCCTTTGTTGGTCCTGCGTTTAATGAACAAAAAGAAATATTTAAAAAAGATATGAAAAAACTAGTTGAGTGAGGTGTATAAAAATGGATCCACAACAAGAACTGTTTAGTTATCTGTTAGTAGAACTAAAAAAGTTATATCCAGACAATGTCTATGATACTTTTTTACCACCAGATAATACCCCTTACCCGTTTATATATGTTGGCAATAGTCAATTAATTGATGATGCTAATAAAAGTGCTGTATTTGGGAATGTCTATCAAATTATCCATGTATTTCACAATAATCCTAAGCAGCGTGGGACAATCTCAAAGATGCTTCTTGATATAAAGAAAGTATCTAGAAAATTAAATCATACAACTAATTTTGCGTGGTCGTTAAAAAATGTTAGTCAAGACATTATGCCAGATATATCAACAAGCATTCCACTTTTACACGGAGTGCTTTCTTTAGAGTTTAAATTTAATTAGGAGGATGTAACATATGAGAAGATTTGATTTACAGCTTTGTGCAGCGCCTGAAGCGGTACAAGGTAAAAAAATTGTTTATTTATATAGAATTTTAAGTAGTGCAACTACAAAAGATGGAGCAACACTTGCTTTTACAACTGAGAACGGTCGTACAAAGAGCAAGGATGCTGATTCCACAGCAACTAAGGATGGATCAATTCGTACACCCGGGGTTGCTGAGGTAGAAATTACTGCTACAAGTATTTTAGCGGTTGGTGATACTTTAATCGATGAGTTAGAAAAAGCCTTAGATAATGATGAGCTTGTTGAAATTTGGGAAGTAAATTTAGCCGAAAAAGGCACAGAAGATAATGTTGGAAAATTTAAAGCAAAATATTTCCAAGGATACCTTACAGAGTGTGAAATAACTTCTAATGCTGAAGATATGGTTGAAGTTTCTCTTACATTTGGGATTAATGGCAGTGGAGTAGATGGTTATGCCACAGTATCTCAAGAACAACAAGAAATGGCAAATTATGTGTTTGCTGACACAAAGAAAACTGGAGCGTAGAAATACGCTCTCTTTTAAATTGAAGAAAGAAGAGGAAAAATTATATGGAATTAACAATTAATGGAATTGTATATAAATTCAAAGCATCTATCGGATTTGTAAGAAAAGTAAATAAAAATGTAACGCAAAAAGATGAATTAGGTGTAGAAAAGCAAGTTGGTTTAACTTATTTGGTAGCTGGCTTAGTAGATGGCGAAATTGAAGAATTGATTAATGCTCTAGATTATTTAAATGATGGCATGACGCCTAGAGTTACTCGTGAGCAAATTGAAGAATATATCGATAACGAAACGACAGATGTTGAAAAATTATTTGAGGTTGTAATTGATTTTTTATCGAGTGCGAATGCATCGAAAGTCGCGATCAAGAAACTGTTCGAGAGAGTGGAAGAAGCGAAGAAACGGGAAAAAGAACAACATTAGAAGATATTCGATCATTCAATGAAACTTATAAAGAGATAGCATTAAATTGTTTTAGATATTTAGATTTTAAGAATTTTGATCAAGTTGATTTATTATCCTTTGCGGAATATGAACTATTAATGAAAGCAGTAGAGCTAAAGGAACTTGATTTGAATTATCACATTCATTTGCTAGCGTTTAATAATTTTAAAGTCAAAGCAAAAAAGAAAGCAGGTAAAAATAAAACTCGACCAGTTTTCGATACTTTCAAGAAGTTCTTTGACTATGAATATGAACTTAATAAAGTTCTTGGAAAAAAAGAAGATAAATTTTCTAAAGTTAAAGAATTCATGAGAAAAAGAGGTGAGAAAAATGGCAGAGAGTTTTAGTGTAAAAGCTATATTATCGGCTGCTGATAAAGGATTTACTTCCACAATGGAAAAAGCCGATTCCAAATTGTCGAGCTTAGGCAGTAAAATTAAAAGTGGACTTGGTTTTGGTATTCTTACTGGAATTGGGCAACAAGCTTTTTCAAGTATCACAAGTGGCATTTCGGGTGTTATAAGTGAATTAGGAGCTTCAAGTGCAGCTTGGAAAACCTTTAATGGTAACATGGAAATGCTTGGAAAAAGTTCTAATGAAATAATTTCTACAAAAAAAGAACTACAAAAATTTGCAACACAAACAATCTATAGTGCTAGTGATATGGCTACTACTTACAGTCAGCTGGCAGCAGTTGGAACAAAGAATTGTACACAGTTAGTAAAAGGTTTTGGTGGTCTTGCTGCGGCAGCTGAAAACCCAACGCAAGCAATGAAAACTTTAAGTACACAAGCTACACAAATGGCCGCTAAGCCGAAAGTTGCTTGGCAGGATTTTAAACTAATGCTTGAGCAAACCCCGGCTGGAGTTGCAGCGGTAGCGAAAGAAATGGGTATGAGTACTTCTAAATTAGTTAGTAAAGTTCAGGATGGAACTGTTAAAACCGAAGATTTTTTCAATGCCATTGCTAAAGTTGGAACAAATGACGCTTTCACAAAATTGGCTACAGAATATAAAACTGTAGACCAAGCAATGGATGGTTTGACTGAAACTCTGGGAGTTAAATTAGCTCCGGCATTCGACTATGTTTCAAAAATTGGGATTGATGCAATTTCTGGTCTTGTTGATAAATTAGATGGTTTTAACGCTGACAGCTTAGTTAATACAATTTCGGGGGCAATAACCACAATTCAACCCTATTGGGATGCTTTTAGTAAAGCTGCTGGAAAGGTAGCAGGAGCACTATTTGATGTCGGAGGTGTGATTGTTGATGTAGGTGCCTCAATAGCAACAAATGAAACGGTTATTAAAACGTTTAGTGATGTTATGTCTTCAGCCGGTGATGTGATTGCATTTGTTGGGAATATAATTGCAGATAATAGTGACATAATTGTTGCAGCTACACCGTGGGTAGCAGGTTTCTTTTTAGCATGGAAAGGCTATAAGAAAATTAGTTCAGCTGTTACCGCATTACAAAAATTTGGTGATAAGTTAATGGGAATTACGCAGACTGCATCATCAGGTTTAACTGAAAAATTAGATGGAATTGCAGGTAGCCAAACTAAAGTCGGTAAATCATCTAAAAAAAGTGCAAAAAATATGCTAGCATCTGCTAAATCTTTTATGATGATGGGAGCAGGTATTTTGATGGTGAGTGCAGGTTTTGCATTATTAGCTTATTCCGCTATACAGTTAGCTAATGCAGGACCTTTAGCAATTGGTGTGATGGCTGGTCTTGTGGTTGCTTTGGCAGCTATGGGAGCTGGTATGACTTTGATGTTGAACTCTATTAAGCCTGGGGCTGCAAAATTAAACGCTATTTCACTTGCAATGTTAGCTATGGGAACGGCATTAGTTCTAGTTTCAGCTGGATTTGCAATCTTAACGGCTAGTGCTATTAATTTGGCAAATGCTGGACCACTTGCAATTGGGGTTATGGTCGGAATGATAGCGACTATTGCATTATTAGCGACAGGAGCAGCTATATTAGGGCCTGCATTAACAGCGGGAGCAGTTGGGTTTATAGCTTTTGGTGCTGCTATTGTTTTGGTTGGAGTAGGAGCTTTATTAGCAGCTACTGCCTTAACGTTAGTGGCTGGTGTACTTCCTACTGTCTGTGAATACGGATTATTAGGAGCAGGAAATATAGCTTTATTAGGAGCGAGTATGATTGCTTTTGGAGCAGGTGCTGTAGTAGCTGGAGCAGGTGCTTTAATTTTAGCTGCTGGTTTAATTGCGGTAGGAGTTGGTGCATTAGGTGCAGCAGTTGGTGTATTAGCTTTGGCTGTTGCATCAGTTGCTTTGGGAGCAGGAATTAATTTGTGTGCTCTAGGCGCAGTTATTTTAGGACCGGCATTATTAACTTTATCAGCAGGGGCGCTCGCTGCTGGAGCTTCTTTGCTAGTTTTAACTGCCGGGGTATTAGCGTTTACAGCAAGTGGCGTTGCCTCTCTGGCAGGAACAATTTCATTAACTGCTGGGTTCGTAGCTTTTGGTGCTTCTTTATTGGTTGTAACCGCCGGTATGATTGCTTTAGCTGCTGGGTTATTAGGTGTGTTGGGTAGTATGAAATCAATTGCATCTAGTGCAAAAACTACTGAAAAATCATTGAAAGCAATGAAGTCTTCAATTAGTTTTGTTAACAGTGCACTTGAAGGACTGGGAAGTTTAGCAAAATCTGCAATTAAATCACTTATTAGTTCTTTTAGTAATGCTGAGGGTAAAGCTAAAACCGCAGGGCAAAATATTGGAAACAATATTTCTAGTGGTGTTCAGACCGGAGCTACTAAAATGGTATTAATAGCATCATTAACAACAATGCAAACTATCGGAGTGTTCCAAAATGGTCAGGCAGGAGCCTACGGGGCAGGTGTTTACATTGGTCAAGGGTTAGGTAATGGTATGAGCTCACAACTCGGCTATGTAAGAAGTGTTGCTTCTCAACTTGCAAGTGCTGCGGAAAAGGCTATCCGTGCTAAAGCGCAGATTCATTCACCTTCAAGGGTTAGTACTAAACTAGGTAATTTCTGGGGTAAGGGATTGGGCAATGGTATTGTAGAAATGAAAAATTTTGTAAAAAAAGCAGCAGATAAATTATTTTCAATACCAGTTTTAAACAATCCTAAAATTGCTTTTGCAGGTGACTTTGATAGTAATCTTTCAGAAGATTACGAATATTATCAAAATACTAAATACACTATTAATGTACCTGTAATTATGGACGGCAAAGAGGTTGCTCGTGTAACTGCGCCGTTTACGCAGGAGGAAATAGAAAAAAATGAAAAATTAAAAAATATGATCAAGGGGGTGAAATAGTAGATGTATGAATTCGTAGATACTGATGAGATGTATACTAAAACAATACTTCCCGCTGAAGCAATGTCCTACAATGGCGTTTTTATTGAAAATGAAATACCGGGGTATCGGACATTATATGTAAGCGGTCGTGAGCTGATGGAAAGTGAAGTACAAGATGAAACGATCAATTTATTGGATGGAACCAATTATTTGGGTAAACGGTATCCACCAAGAACAATTACTGTTACATATCAATTAATTGCATCTACTTGCCTCGAATTTCGTGATTCATTTAATAAATTAAATCGTCTTTTAAAAGATGAACAGGTTAAAATTATTTTTAATGATGAACCAGATAAATATTTTATTGGTACAAAGATTGGAAACAGTATCCCTAGTCCTGGATCGAATAGTATAACTGGAAATATTGAAATATATTGCAGTAACCCGTTTAAATATTCAGACATATTAAAAGAATTTATTGCTGAACCAAATGATAATGGGGTTCTTGAAGTGACAGTGATTAATGATGGTTCTGTTTCTGTTCCTATTGATTATGAAATAACTCACAACGCTGAAAGTGGTTTTATTGGTGTTGTGAGTGATAAAGGAACGATGCAGTTTGGAAAAATTGATGAAGCTGATAAAGAGCCTTATGAACAAAATGAAAGGCTGGGGACACTATGGGATTTTATAAATTTACCAAACGATACTAACGGTACTGATTATATGCATCCTTCGCATAGTGTAAAAGGAACGCTGGGTACTAGTACTTGGTTTGATCAGACCTTTTTAACTCTTGGTGTTTCCGGTCCTATCTCCTCGAGTTCTAACGGTGGATTACGTACTCTTATACTTCCCAGCGATTCTGAAGGAAGAAAAGGTGCTAAAAATTTTTATTCATATTTCCACCTTATTTTTTATGCTGGTTTGATGGGACAAACGGGTGAAATGTGCATAAATTGGCTTACCGAAGACAACAAACTTATCGCTGGGGTATGTTGGTACAAAACCGATACAACTGGTAATACAGGAAATTATGAATTATGGGCCAATGGGAAAGTATTACACACCTACTCATATACTACAAGTCACCTTGGAAATCAAAATCCATGGTATTGGGACTGGGGTCATTGTGATCTAAGAAAAGAGGGTAATAGGCTAACCTTTTACTACTGGGGCGGATACCCGTCTTATATTATTCCTGAAGTAGAAAATATGGAATGTACAAAAATACAAATTGCTATAAAACAATATGGTAATCGTGGTGGCTCAAGTTTTATGACCTACATGGGCGTAAATGATTTTGTATTTGATAAAATGAATGTTGAAAAATGGAAAGATATACCTAATCGTTATCAGCCAAATGATGTATGTGTCATTGATGGTGAAAGCTCAAAATTCTATGTTAATGGTATGTATCGGCCAAACGATGAAATATTGGGGAGTCAATATTTTAAAGCTGATTCTGGTGAAACAAAAATTCAATTTGTTGTTAGTGAATGGACTAAAACAAAACCGACAGTGAAAGTACGTGTAAGAGAGGCGTGGATATAATGGACAATGTCAGAATTGCTGTATTAGATGCATACGATAACGTATGTATTTTTTTAGATAATACAATTGATGAGGCAATGCACTATTATAAAGATGAACTGCACACCTATTTGTCGGGATCAGCTTATACATACTCATTCAAAACATTATCAAATCACGATGATTCTAAGTTCCTTACTGTTGGTAATAAACTTTCTTTTGTATATAAAAACAAAGGTTATTACTGCAATATTGTAAATAATGAGCGTAATGAAAAATATACTAAAGTTACCGCTTACGGTCTTTCATTGGAATTATCTAATGAAGAAACCGGACCTTATAAAGCAAGTAATGCTTTAAGTTTTGATGAATACATTAGAGCGTTTAACTTTGAAAATCAGGTGTTTGAAATTGGGATAAATGAGGTAAGTGACAAAAGAATAACTCATGAATGGGAAGGAACTGAGACTATTTTAGCTCGGCTTTTTTCGCTGGCAAATGTTTTTGATGCTGAAATTGAGTTTATAACCGAACTGAACAGCGATTATTCATTAGGAGGTATTGTTTTAAACGTTTATAAAAAACATGATACAAATGTTCAAGGAATGGGAACTGATCGTAGAAGTGAAATTATCCGTTATGGAATAAATATTAGAGGTATTTCTAAAACATCTGATATAACAGAACTTTATACTGCAATTCGACCAACTGGGACAGATGGGTTAACATTAGCCGGTATTGATAAAAAAGAATACGATTCAAATGGTAATTTAGAATATTATTCACCAAGTGGAACAATTGAAATTTTAGCACCTCAAGCAAGGGATAGATTTCCTTCTACCTTGACAACAAGTGAAAATGATCGTTATATCGCTAAGGTGTGGAGTTATGAAACAAGCAATGTTAATACACTTTATGGCCAGGCACTTGCACAATTAAAAAAGAACTGTATTCCTCAAGTTAGCTATGATGTAGATGGTTTTATTGATGCAAATATAGGTGATACGTTCACAATCGAGGATAAAGAGTATAAACCAACGCTTTACTTAGAAGCACGTATTACAGAGCAGATAATCAGTTTTACCGATCAAACTACATGCAAAACTACCTTTGATAATTTTGTTGAAAGGCAGTCGCAGATTGATGAATCCCTCATTAAACAAATGAATGATCTTATTGAAGCAAATAAGAGCTATAGTGCAAATATTATTTCTAGTAATGGGATTATATTCAAAAAGGATGATGAAAAAACAATCTTAGAAGCGCTTGTAAGTGATGGAATAAATGATATTACAGAAAAATTTACTATAAAGTGGTATAAAGACAGTTTTTTTCTTATAGATTCAAAAACAACAGAAGTTTCAGCAACGGATTTAGAAAATGATAGATCCGTTTTTCGTTTTGAAGCGTTAACTGATAACGGTGTTATAAAAGCAAGTGCGGAAGTAACTGTATTGAAACTTGTGGACGGAAAATCAGCTATAGTATTAAAAATTGACAGTGTTAACGGCTTTTCATTCAAAAATACTGGGGTTAATACAACTATGACAGTTCAAATTTTTGTTGACGATAAAATTATCGATACATCTCAAAAAATGTATGATGTTTTTGGCGAACAAGCAAAAATTATATGGGAAATAAAAAATATTGGTGAAACAGAATATACACCAATAAATCAAAATGATAAACGTTTGTCTGATAATGGTTTTATTTTTACATTAACCAACAAAGACATAAACAACAAAGCAACATTTAGATGCTTTTTAGACTTTTAAAGGAGGATAATATATGGCAATAAAAGCAAGTGCTCAGGTTGATTTAATCGATTTAACTGATGGTTATTCAGTAAACTTGAGTAACGATAATCATACGTTTCAAGGGACTACAAGCGCGGTCAACGGGACGCAATCTATTACATCGAAAATCACAGCAATGTGCGGCAGTGAAATTGTAGCTTGTACATTAGGTGCAATTAGCACACCCTCTGGTTTGAGTGTAGTTAGTGATAATAAAACTCCCGAACCAACAATTACAATTACAGCAACAAGCGCTTTAACTACAAGTGGAAGCTTTACAATTCCAGTAATTATAGGCGATATCACAATCGGAAAGGTATTCAGCTATGCTATTGCGTTTAAAGGAACAAATGGGTCCAATGGTACAAGTGTCACAGTAAAAGATGCCAGTGTTACATATCAGGTTGGTAGTTCAGGTACAACTGTTCCAACTGGTTCATGGGTAGCCTCGCCTCCAAGTACATCGGCTGGTCAATATTTATGGACAAAAACGGTAGTAACCTACAGTGATGGTAAATCTACGACTGCATACAGTGTCTCTAGAAATGGTACTAATGGATCAAATGGTTCAAGCGTTACGGTAACATCTTCTGCCGTATCTTATCAAGCATCTTCAAATGGTACAACACCACCTACAGGAACGTGGTCTACTACACCAGTAACTGGAAGTGCGGGACAGTATGTATGGACTAGAACTATAGTCACGTATTCAGACGGTAAGACTACTACATCTTATTCAGTATCAAGAAATGGTACTAACGGAGCTAATGGGGCTGATGCCTTTAATATTGCAATCATCTCATCTAATGGGACAATTTTTAAAAACACCGAAATCGCTACTACACTTACTGCTAAAGTGTTTAAAGGTGCAATAGAATTAACCGGAAGTGCATTAACCAGCGCAGGTACAATAAAGTGGTATAAAGATGGTTCATCTACGGCTACTGCCACTGGCAGTACACTTACTATTGCAGCTGGAGATATCACAAATCGCGGAAGTTATGTCGCACAGTTAGAGGGGTAAAAAATGGCGGTTAAGGCAAGAAATGAAATAACTTTGGTAAAGGTTGTTGACGGTACAGATGGAGACAGTGGGATTATAGTTTCATCCACTGCCCCATCAAAACCAACAGTAGGTCAACTATGGCAAACCGCAACGGGGCAGCCTATTAAAAGATGGACCGGAAATTCGTGGGTGATTCACTATATTAGTGTAGACAATTTAAATGTAGATACCTTAAGTGCTATTGCTGCTGATCTGGGAAATATTACTGGTGGCAGTCTAAATATAAATGGAAAATTTATTGTCAATGCGCTAGGAGCGATGACAGCAGTTAGTGGTAAAATTGGTGGCTGGAGTATTGATCAGGAAGGTTTGAGTACCACTGGTGCTCTTGCAGATGGCAATAAAACATCTATGAACATTAACAGTACCACTGGGAATATTAAATCTGAACTAGTTTATACATACAATGGTTCAAAATATTTTGATGTTGCTCAATTGAATTCTGCATGCTTGGAAATTTATCGAACAATTGAAGATGAAACTGGAACCCATGTTCAAACTACAAAAATTGGGCTTGAAAATATAAGTATTCAAAGCGAAACTGGTAATATGTTTACCAATATAACACCAGGAGAAATATCAATATATGCAACAAATGCGGGAGCTCCAGGAGTAACTATCGATACACAATCAATTACAGGTGCCAGTGGAACGGGCGGGGTACTTGGTCGTATAACTTTTGTTGAAGGAAATAAGACTGATGAAGTGAATTACATAAATTTACAATCAGACGCTTTCCATATTAATGGTAAAGAACAACCAATATTTGAACTGGTTGAAACTGTTGATTTAGAAATATAGGAGGAATGAAAAAAATGTTGATAAAATCAATTAAATCTCAAAAATTCGGGGGGGGGGGGTACTTTTAGAAATTTATTTAAAAATTCTTCTAATTGTATCTTATACCCTAAGAAAGATGGAGGTGCGGTCTACTAGCGAAAGGTCGCACTTGGTGTGTTTATGAGTATAGATTTATTCAAAATGTTCAATGATGGACAAAGGATACGCAGACAAGACATATTACGTAGATTCAGTACTAGTGAGCAATTTACTGGAGATTATTGGGTAGATGGTAAAAAGATTTATCAGAGAACTTGGTCAGTTGGAGCACGTAGCGGTAATTCAACAGCTACTATTTCCTTGAGTAGTGCAAACATAGATCAAATTTGGTTTGATATGGGCAACAGTTATTACATTGAATCCGGAGGCGCTTCAGATACTGGTAATAGATGGCCAATTAATGGTAACTTTGGTGACCCAAATGCTAGTGGCTTTACGATCAATGGTCGAGGACCTTGGTATACACCTAGCAATAAACAACTTTACTGGTACGTCCCAAAATCAGGGTGTAAAAATGCGTATATTACTTTTAGATACACCAAAATGTAGATATTATGAATGGCAATACAATTGTTTGATTTAATAACCGGATTGAGACTAAGAAAAAAGAATATTCACTTTCAGTATTCAACTAAGGAACAGTTCACTGGGGAATATTGGCTTGATGGCAAAAAGATATATCAAAAATCTTACAATTTAGGGACTATTAATGCTTTTAGAAAAATAGAAAATATCGCTAATTTTGATAGAAATATAAGATATGAATTTTCAATGAGAGCTAACGATAAAATAAGCGGTGTAAATGGTGTTGCAAGCACTGACTTATTTGTCACTACAGGTGGAGATGTTTACATCAACACTAATGGAAACACTAGATACGATGTAGTATTGACATTATGGTACACGAAAAATTAGAAGAACAAATTTCTAAAAGTCATTTATATGGCAAGAACAAGTAAAAATATAGAATTTATAAAAGACAAAGTTGGAAAGTTGTTTATCAAAGCAAACAGTATAGTTTGCGACGATAATGTATCTCTAGAAGATAAAATACAGTGGAAAGAAGTTGGATATGTCGCTGGTGGCTCGAAATATATAAATGTTGCAGATTGCAGTAAGTGGAATGAATGTTTAATTGCTTTAGGCGTAAATGGACTAGATAATACAAATCGACGTGCATTAAATACGACTTTAATTCCAAAAGATTTATTTGCTACTGGTTATGAAGATTTTGCTAATGAGGGTAGACATTTGGTACTTTATAACGGTGTTTATGGAGGCGGACTAAGCTTTATATCTAATACACAGCTTCATGTATATGCTTGGGGTAACAGCCTAGTTAGAGTTTATTATCGTTAATATTAAAAATAAAAAATAGAAGGTGAGGAAAATGAAAAAAATGGATGTTTTAAATAATATGAATTACATGGATACATACAATGCGATTACTGGTGCGGTAGTCGCTTTTTTAAGCTTTATTTTTGGAGAACATTGGTTTTTGTTTGCAGCGTTTCTTGTTCTTAATATAATTGACTGGTTTACTGGTTGGATGAAATCAAGAATGGCTCAAAAAACTAATAGTGCAGCTGGATGGAAAGGTGTTCTTAAAAAAATTGGATATTGGATCATGGTTCTAGTTGCATTTATGACTAGCGCTCTTTTTATTGAAATTGGTAAATCTATTAATATCGATTTAGGAGTTACAACTTATTTAGGATGGTTTGTATTGGCCTCACTATTAGTAAATGAAATTAGATCGATTTTAGAGAACTTTGTTGAAGCAGGTTATAACGTACCAGCGGTTTTAACAAAAGGATTAGAAGTAGCAGACAAATTAATTAACAAAGAAAGTGAGGAACAGTAATATGAACGAAAAAGAATTCATTGAATTATGTAAGAAAGAGATTGTTGAGTATACGAATGAACATCTTGATAAAACGGATAAAAAGCAAATTACAGAAGTTGATGTGTTTGTGGTATGGAGTTGTAAAACATTGCAAAATAACAAAGCTTTATTGTCTACAACTGTTAGTGATGGAATGTACTATGAATTAACATATAACGGTGATAAAAATGAAGTGTATTTCGATGCTTACAAAAAATGGGAAAACAAATGCATTAAATTGGAGGATAAATAAAATGACAACAGTAAAACAATTATTAGACTTAGCAAGAGCGTGGATTGGATGTAGAGAAAGCGATGGGTCTCATATGGAAATTGTTAATGTATATAATTCTTATACACCATTACCACGCAATTATAAAGTTAAATCGAATGATAGCTGGTGTATGGTATTTATTTCAGCTTTGTTTATTAAGGTAGGGCTTGCAAATTTATGCCCGCTTGAATGTTCTTGCGGTAAAGCAATTGAAAAAGCTAAAGAAATGGGTATCTGGGAAGAAAACGGGGCTATTACTCCTAACGTAGGAGACTTAATTATGTATGACTGGGATAAAAAGGATGGATGGCCAGAACATGTCGGTATCGTAGAAAGCGTTAATGGTAATACATTTACAGTTATCGAAGGTAATAAAAATGATGCAGTAGGACGTAGAACTGTAACTGTGGGAAGTGCAAGCATTCGTGGATTCGTTAAGCCTATGTACGATGGTGCTACACCTAATGTTAGTGATACTCCACAAGCTGAAAATGACGTTGATACAACTGTAAACTATAAAGTAAAGGTAAATACACCAAGCGGTGTAAACTGTCGTAATGCTCCAAACGGTGCAAAGGTTAAGGCTTATGCCAATGGTACAGAATTAACTATCTCTAAAGAGAAAATTGGTTGGGGCTATACAGGTGAAGGCTGGGTGTCTTTGCAATATTGCACTAAAATTCAAGACAGTGTAGCACAAAATTTAGGGACTTATGAAGTAATTGCTAGTGATTTAAGTGTTCGTACTGGTCCTGGAGAAAATTATAGAAGAAAAACATATAATGAATTAACAGTTGATGCAAAAAAACATGATTATGATAAAGACGGATGTCTAAACAAGGGTACGCGTGTTACTGTAAAAGAATGGAAAAACGGATTTGCTCGTATTCCTAGCGGATGGGTAAGTGGCGATTATCTAAAAAAGGTATAGTAATGAAACGTATAGAAGTATCTGTTTTAGCCGCTCTAGCGCTATTATCATTATTACTAGGAATTGCCCTAGTACAAGAAAAACAAACCACTAGAAACCTAAAAACCAATCTAGAATTAACAAAGAAGGAACTCTATGATGCTAGAGGTGATAGAGATTATTATCAAGGACAGTATAAAAAATATTACGAACTGTCCGAAGAACTTCAAAATCAGATGGGTGTTTATGCTTATTAATAAAGTTTATCTAAAACACGGTGCTGAAGATGTTCACGGTAGCAAATTAAATACCCGAATAGAATACATCCTTATATATAAGGGACTAGTTCATAGTATAATAACTTCTGGATATGGCAAAAAAATATATATCAATAATAAATATTTAAAAATATAACCTAACTCATTTTTTTGAGTTAGGTTTTTTTGCTTTTTCAATTGTTTCGATCATTGCTTCGCGAAATACTTCACTTTGCGTTATTCCTAGCGATTTACAGGCTTCTTTAAATTCCTGCACAAATTCCTTTTTGTATTTGGCATTTACAAAAGCCATATTTTTTTTGTCGTATTTTTCCTGTGGCCGTTTATTCATTCTTGTTTACCTCTTTTAAAATATAAAGACAAATTAAAACAGTCAATATATTAATGATTAATTTTACGATTCCTAAAAGTGAGTTGTTGAATTCAAGCAAATCAGGTATAGAATCTATTAGAATAAGACCGATCAAGAGATTTAAAATTTTTTCACTTTTCATAGATATTGTTTTAAGTTATGGTATAATATATTATAGGTAAGGGGAATTACTTCCCCTTGTGAGACTTACGGTAGATATTATATGTTGCTAAAGCGATTGCAAGTTGAATTAGCTTATATACAATATCGAGTAAGTCTTTTAAATTGTTTTTATCCACAACTTAATTACCCCCTTTCTTTACAATATTATTATAACATACGTATATACGTATGTAAAGTGTTTTTGGTTAAAAATTAAAAACCGTGGAACGATTATGGAATAAAAAGATAATTATTTTAATAAATAGGGGGAAATAAATGAAAATTAGGCTAAGTAAAATAAAGTATTTATGATAAATAAAACATTAAAATGGTTTTCCCGTATAGAAATAAAAAAGATGGACAATACTTATTTTGAGGTGAAAGTAATGTTTAAATATGAAAGTCGGTATTTATGTCCAGTAAAAGTAGATCGTCCAAACCCTAATTATGCAGCTCTTTTACAGGAACAGTTGGGTGGACCACAGGGAGAATTAAAGGCAGCGATGCAATATTTCGCTCAAAGTTTTCGTATTAAGGATAAAGAAATCAGAGATTTATTCTTGGATATTGCAACGGAAGAGTTATCTCATTTAGAAATGATTGCACAATTGATAAATTTATTAAATGGAGAGAATCCAAATGCTAACGAGGCAGATATTGGAAGTGTTGAGGCACATGTATTAACAGGATTAACCCCGATGCTGGCAAATGCATCTGGTTATTTGTGGACTGCAGCATATGTTAATGAAACAGGCGATCTTGCCGCTGATATTTTGTCTAATATAGCATTTGAACAGCGTGCAAAGGTTGTTTATCAAAATTTATATCGTCAAATAGATGACAGTGGTGTTAGGGAAACAATTGATTTCTTATTAAATCGTGAAGAAGCTCATAATACAATGTTTCGTCAGGCATTTAATAAGATTCAAGATTCTGCTGAATCACAAAAAGATTGGGGAGTCACAAGGGATTCCTTAATATATTTTGATTTATCAGATTTGGATGGTCAAAATTTTAATCCAAATGATGTACCACCAAGTTTTAATTTAGATAAGTTTTAGTCATGTAAGAACACTTTGAAAGGTGTTCTTTTTGTTATGAAATAAATTAAAAATCTAATCTTTTAATTCTTTGAGTCCTTTATAGTCTATAAATTTATAGCATACAGCAATATACATCATATGCTATAATTTATAAGAAGGGGAGATTTAGTATGGAAAGGCTAAATGAACTAGCAGAAATGCTCAACCGCGCTAAAAAAATTCTAGAAAGTGAAGGGAAGGATCTTGATAAAGCAATTAAGGAATTGAGAATGATCAGGGAGTCAATAGACGATATTAAAAATGAATTAATTTCGTACAGTAAAATTTAGATATGCAAAAAAGCCAGATTTTTTATTATCTGGCTTTTTTGTTTACAGATGGCAAAACAAATTTAACAATCTTTAAAGATGAGTATAAAGATGACGCAAAATTAATTTTGCTGTACAATTAAGAAATTATACATTAATATATATGCAGTTATATTAGTGTACAGTACAAAATTTAAATATATTTTATTAGAATTAATTAAAAAACTGATTAATAAATCAGCTTTTTAATATACAGTGGAATTTTAACAAAGGATCTATAATAAAATGTGTGATGTATTAATAATTACACATATATGTTATGCTCACTAATAATTATTTTAATCATAATTTTTATAAATTAAATACACTCTAAAAGGTATAATATATATAGATGGTGTACATCTTTTATTGTAAAAAGAAAAACACAGCGACATGGGAATGGAACGCTGTGTTTTCTTTAGCATAATTTTAATTATGCTGGAAGCATGGTATTTACAATTACCATACTATAATCTTAGTATATATTAATTTATTATGTTGCACAATATTGTTTTTTTTAGCTAACAAAAAAGAGCACAAGCCCAAAACGGGAGAGGTGAACTTGTACTCTTTGTATACTTTCGAATATTGTTAATGGGAGAGGAACAATATTCTATTGTACAAAAATAATATTTGTACGCAATCTATTCTACTACATTATACAAAATATGCAAATGTATTAAACTTTTAAATAAAAGAGCACAAGGCTCTACCGAGGAGATATCTTTTTTGTGCTCTTGGTTGGGTATGGCTAAGGGGAAAGGAGGACCATACCCTATTATACAACTATTGGAATTATAGTGGGGATCAATAATTGTACAATATCAATTATAGTTATTTGTCATTTTTTATCAACTCATATACTTAATACTCAATATTTGATTGAATAAATAATACTTTTTAGTATGGAAAAACATATTGTAAAATATAGTTATTTATTATATAGTAAACACATAAAGGAGGATTTACAATGGCTAAAATTACAGTAAACGAATCTTGTATTGGGTGTGGAACTTGTGTAGGTGTTGCACCAGATGTTTTTGAAATGAATGATGAGGGGTTATCATCTGTTATTGGTGATGATGTCGATTCAGCTAAAGAAGCTGCTGAATCTTGCCCTGTAGAAGCAATCGAAGTGGAAGATTAATCAAAAAAATAGAGAGTTATAGTGATAAAGGAGTGTTCGATTAGAGCGCTCCTTTAAGCATTGTAGCTATTAGTAACTTACATATTTATTCTAGATAACTTGTGGTATGGCTTATAATTCTTTTTTGTTTTTCAATATCATGCTTGCAATTAATGATCATTTCATCTTTATTTGGTATGTCAGATATTTCTAAAAGTTTCAGTTTTTCTTCTAATGCTGTTAATTTTATTTTCGCTTCTTGTAATTTTCTTTCTTTTAAGTTCGTATTTAACACCTCATTCTTATTATAAATATTTTGTGTATAAAAGTCATTTATGATGTAATCCAAAACCTAATTATTGATTAAATGTTTAATTTTTATTTTTTGTGCTATTATCGATATTAGGGGATGGATTTGTCATAAATATACGTATACACAAACCGTTAACACTAAGCTTTTTAATCCTCCCTTAATGTCTGGAACTCCCTAAACTCCAGATATTTTATTACATGATAGAGAGGTGTTTGGAGAATAATTTTTAGCCTGAAGAAACAATATAAAATGTACTAAATAAGTAACAAATAAGTAACAAATCGCCTGAAACCCGCATTCTAGCGTGTGTTTTTTTTCAAGACTTGAAATTTTTTCATGGTTTATTAAAAATAATGAGCTTTACGATTAGTCCGTTAATCGGTTAAATGACTAGTATTTATTAGGATTTGTATTATTTTTATAGATTTTGTAAATATCATTAGAACTTAGATAATATAAAGATTATTTAAAATAAAAAAATATTTTTATGATATAATAGCTTGTGGAGGAGAGGATAATGCAACAATTAAAGAAATTTATTTGTTTATTACTATTTCTTTTTATAATGACAGCCTGTCAAGAAAAAATAGCATATGATAAGGAATGGGCGGCAAATTTTGCACAGCAGCAAGTTAAGGCTATGGATGGATATCGTCTGGAGGGAGTATATTTTTATCAAGGAAATCATATTAGGGTAAATGATCAAAAGGTTGGTAAGGCAGTTGTCGTGAAAGCAGTAGTTAGATACTATGATGTTTTTAAGGATCCAGACAAATATGAGCTTGTTTCTGTTTTTGATGAATCAAACATTGATTTAGCAGGACAAGGATATATTTACGGTGAAGATGGAGATAGGTTATTAGGGGTCGATCAAATAGATGTTTATGATTCCAATCAACCAATTAAGTATCTTCGGGCTATGGATGATAAAGACATTAGTGAAGTTAATCGAAAATTAAATACTGTGCAAATAAAATAAAAAAGCATCTTTAAATTGTTCCCTATAGAGTAAACACGATAAATGTGTTTTCTATAGGGTCAGTTTAGTATGATGCTTTTAGTTTACCAATTTTTTATAATGCCTTTTACTAAAGTAACTAGGTCTTTTTCTGCTTTATTAGCCGCTTCTACAACTTCTTGGTGATTTAATTCTTGGTTTGAAAGTCCTGCGGCTTTATTAGTGATCAACGAAATTCCCAGAGTTTTCATATCACAGTGACGAGCAACAATGGCTTCTGGTACAGTGGACATTCCCACTGCATCAGCACCTAAGGCTCTATATGCTAATATTTCTGCTGGTGTTTCATACATTGAGCCTTTAAAAAAAGCATAGACACCATCTTTTAAACTAATATTATTGTCATCGGCAACTTGATGAGCAAGTTTTCCTAATTTTCGATTATAGACTTCACTCATATCTTTAAAACGAGGGCCGAATTCATCGAGATTAGGACCACGTAGTGGGCTTGGGGCAAATAAACCAATGTGATCTTTAATCAGCATAATTTGTCCAGGATTTAAATCTTCACGGATTCCTCCGCAAGCATTAGTTAAAATTAAATTATCAATTCCCAGTCTTTTAAATACACGAATTGGCAGTGTAACAATATCCATGTCATTGCCTTCATAATAATGAAAACGTCCTTTCATGGCAATTACTGTTTTATTTTCTAATGTACCGATAATTAACTTGCCGGCATGTCCAATGAGATTAGAAATCGGGAAATGGGGGATATCGCGATAATCTAATTCGATAGGATTTTCAATTTCATCTGCAAGTGGGCCTAGACCTGAACCGAGAATGATTGCTAAATCAATTTTTCCATGATATTGGGTCTTAATATAGTTTGTTGCTTCATTGATTTTAATGTACATATGTCATACCTCCTAGACTCAATTATAGCATAAACTTTTAAGATGTATTATAATGAAAATAGAAAAAGTGGTGAGAACGTGGAACGAAAATTAAAGACTCGACATTTATATCGACATTTCAAAGGCAAACTATATTATGTTATGAATATTGGGTTAGATAGTGAAACATTGGAGGAAGTTGTTATTTATCAAGCTATGTATGATGATAAAAAATATTTATTCGTTCTTTAGAAATGTTTTTATCAAAAGTTGATATAAAGAAGTACCCAAATGTAGAATAAACATATCGTTTTGAGGAGTACGAGGAGGAAGACTGATGAATCAAGCGGCATATCGATTAGAACAGACGAAATTAACAGATAGTAAGGTTTTTCGTGATGCAGTACATAATTATATTCATGTAGATCAACCATTGATATTAGATTTAATCAATAGTCATGAAATGCAGCGACTTCGGAGAATCAAGCAATTAGGCGGGACGCATCAGGTCTATCAAAGTGCGGAACATTCGCGTTTTTGTCATTCTTTAGGGGTTTACTTTATTGCTCGAAAAATGATTTTTAATAGTGCAATTGGAGCCTATTTAAATGATTATGATAAGTTAACAGTAATGTGTGCAGCTTTACTCCATGATATTGGTCATGGTCCATTTTCGCATTGTTTTGAAGATGCCTTTGATTTAAACCACGAAGCATATACAATTAAAATTATTAACGGAAAGACCGAAGTACATGATCTTTTAGAAAAATTTGATCATGGTTTTTCACATAGAGTAAGTAGTGTTATTGAAAAAACACATCCTAATAAAATTTTAGTACAGATGGTTTCGAGTCAACTTGATGCTGATCGGATGGATTATTTACTTAGAGATTCTTATTTTAGTGGTACTACTTATGGGCAATTCGATTTATCCCGAATTTTACGAGTGATGGCTGTTTGTGATGGAAAGATCGTTTTTAAGAATTCTGGTGTACAAGCAATCGAGAATTATATTTTAGCCAGATATCATATGTATTGGCAAGTTTATTATCACCCCACAGCCCGGAGTTATGAACAGGTATTAATTAGTATTTTTAGGAGAATGAAAGATCTTTATGCAGCTGGTTATGATTTTGGAGATATTCGTTATTTAAAGCCGTTTCTTGATGGACATGTCGATGAAAATGATTATACTAAATTAGATGAGGGGATCGTTTTTTATTATTTTACAGTCTTAAAAGAAGGCAATGACGAGATTTTGAAAGATTTATGTACACGCTTTTTAGATCGACGATTGTTTATTTATCATGATCTGCTCGATCAACATGAAAAACAATTAGCTGAATCATTTTATGAAAAAAAAGGCTATGATCCTCGTTATTATGTTGTAAGTGATGATCAAAGCCAAGTTCCCTATCGTTATTATGGAAATACTGAAGAACTCAGTGAAATTGAAATATTAATTGATGAAGAACTCCGGTTTTTACCAGAAGTATCAGAAATTGTTGGGGCAATTGTAAATTCTAAGAAAAATAAAAATGATCATAAGATTTTCTATCCCGAAGTGTAAACTTCGGGATTAGTCTTTTTTAAACCAATAGACTGTACCATTTTCATCAAAATCACCGGTTAGTGGATTGATTGCAATCTGCTGTAGGTCTTCGGTTGGCTGATACCATGTAACATCTTTGTTTTCATTGGTATAGTTTAAAACATCGATAACGGTTTTTTTAGCAACAGTTTTGTCATCAGCTGTTTCCATTTTACGATTGTCATCGTAGCCGACCCAGCTGGCAACCAGGACTTGTGGATTATAAGCTACAGCCAGGTTATCAACATCGGTACTACCAGTTTTACAGGCGTTGATATTATCAAGTTGATAAGAAGCCATTGTTGCTTGAAGATAGGTACTAAATGTACTATTAAATGTAGATGTTAATAGCTGTGATAATTCTAAACAACTATCTTGCTCTAGCAATTGTTTATCTTCTTGTTCGTGCTGGTAAAGGACTTTACCATCATCATTAGTAATTTTTTCAATTGTATAGAGATGATTGTATTTTCCTTCACTAGCGAGACAATTATACATATTGGCAAGATTATATATGTTTGTATTTAAAGTCCCAAGTGCCAGTGAGGCATTTGCTTTGACGTCCTTGATTCCAAATTTTTTGATTAATGAAGCTAAGTTATCAGTTCCTAAAAATAGATGTGTTTTAACGGCGAAAATATTATCAGATACAGCAATAGCTTGAGCTAACGTAACATCTTTATATGCATATTTATCGTTAAAATTACTAGGACTGTAAGTGCTGTTATCGTCAAGTTTAAAGGTAGTAGGTTCACATAAAAATGTGGTTGCCGGAGTGAAACCGTTTTCTAGCGCCAGGTAGTATAACAAAGGTTTGATTGTACTGCCGATTTGTCGATTAGCTTGAGTGGCACGATTGAATTGTGAGCTGGCATAGTCTTTACCGCCGATAATAGCAAGGATTTTACTGGTATATGGTTCAACAACGATACTCGAGGTTTCGACTTTACTATCCTTAGTATATTCACTAGCACTTTTTTCCACTACTTTTTGGTAATCTTGATTAAAACTTGTATACACATTTAAACCTTGATTCAAATATGTATTGTTGTAGTAACCAAGTTCTTCGAGTTCATCAATAACGGTATCTTTATAGTAATTATTAGCCATATTATCATCTACTTTATGCGTTTCAGCAAGATTAAGATCACTATCAAGAACCTGCTGTTTTTGAGTTACGGTAATTTCCTTACAGTCGATTAGAGCGTTTAAAACGATTGACTGTCGTTTTCGAGCTGCTTTAGCATCATTTAAGGGTGAGTAATAGGTTGGGCCATTAACTACTCCAGCCAACATACTGCTTTCATTTAAATCTAGTTCTTTAGCACTTTTACCATAAAAATATTGTGCAGCATTTTCAATACCATAAATTCCATGACCAAAATAAACGTTATTAATATATCCCTCGAGAATTTCATCTTTTGATAAACGTGTTTCTAACTGCATTGTCAAAAAAGCTTCTTTAATTTTTCGCGACCAGGATTTTTCGTTAGTTAAGTACAATAAGCGTGCATATTGCTGAGTTATCGTACTCGCTCCTTGAGATTTTTTTTGATTTGTGAAGTTTACTTTGAGGGCTCTCATGATTCCAATTGGATCAAACCCCCGATGGTCATAAAAGCGTTGATCTTCAATAGCTACAATACTTTCTTTAAAATAATTACTAACATTATTTAAAGTTACATAATGACCGGTATAGTCGTTGATCGACTGATAATAAATTTCTTGATTATCATCGTATAATTTTAAATAACGATTCTTGTTTAGATCCGGTTCCCCCATGCAATATGCAATAACATATAGTGATAGAAGTATGCCGGCTAAACTTGCTAAAATAGTTACAAATATTTTTACTAATTTTTTCATCATATCACCAAAAGTATTCTTGACGGATTTGTGTTATAATATGCACGGTGATAGAATGAAAAAAATAATTAAAGTAAATTATCGAAGTATTTTTAAATATGAAGAACATCAAGAAACTGTTAAATATGATGGTTCTGGTCATCTGGAGATAGGTGATGATAAAATTGTAGTCAGTTATCAAGATGAAAATAAAATAAAAATTGAATTAAGTGAAAATGAAGTTAAACTTCATAATGGGGCTAGTGTTTTGCATTTAGTAAGAGATCGTGATATTTTAAATCAATATGAAACTCCATATGGAGCAATTGCTTTAAAAACTAGATTAATTAGTTATGATAACGGGGATAATGTGAAAATAAAGTATGAATTATATGATGGAACTAATTTGATTAGTCAAGTATATGTCATGCTCAATTATTTAATATTGGAGAACTAAGATGAAAATACTAAAGTTTTTATCAAACCGGATCGTTGTATCGATTATTTTAATATGTGTTCAGATATTATGGCTAGCTTTATTTATGCGCTATATTTTTACTGATGCGACCTTATTAAAAGGAGTTTTTATTTTTTTAAGTGTAATCGTAACTTTATATATTATCAACAATGACGATGATGACCCCAGTTATAAGATTATTTGGTTAATTCCCATCTTATCTTTTCCGGTTTTTGGTGGTTTGTTGTATGTTGTTTTTGGTAATAAAAAGCCAGCTAAAAAGCTTCAAGAAGCCTTTGCTAATCAAGAAGAAGCTATTAGACCATTTATTTATCCAAATAAGATGGTTGAACAAATTGAGGATTTGATTGCAAAAGGACAAGCTAATTATTTAGTTCAAGAAAATTTTCCTATTTATAATAATAGTGAGATTAAATATTACCCTTTAGGTGATGATACATATCCAGATTTGTTGAAAGAATTAGCTAAAGCAAAACATTTTATTTTTATGGAATATTTTATTGTTGAAGAAGGTGAGATGTTTAATACAGTCTTAACGATATTAAAGCAAAAAGTTAAAGAGGGTGTGGAAGTACGGTTTATGTATGATGATATGGGCTCTTTGACAATGCTGCCATTTCGTTATTATCAAAAATTGGAAAGTTATGGAATCAAGTGTATAGCATTTAATCATTTTGTTCCATTTATTTCGGCAGTAATGAATACCCGTGATCATCGTAAAATTACGGTGATTGATGGAAATGTTGGTTTTAGTGGTGGTTTTAATCTGGCTGATGAGTATATTAATGCTAAAGTGAAATATGGACATTGGAAAGATACGGGGGTAATGATCAAGGGTGAGGCTGTATGGAATTTAACACTGATGTTCCTAACAACGTGGAATGCATCATTAAATACATTTGAAGATTATGATAAATATCATCCTCGTCATTATATATGTCCCGAAATAAGTCCAAATGGGTATATTTTACCATACGGCGATTCACCATTGGATAATAAGCCGGTGGGGAAAAACGTTTATTTAAATATGATTAATCAAGCACAAAAATATATTTATATTGATACGCCCTATTTAATCATTAATGATGAAATTAAAAATGCTTTGTGTTTAGCTGTTCGCCGGGGAGTAGATGTAAGGATCATCACACCTGGAATTCCAGACAAAAAAATGGTCTTTAAAGTAACACGCTCTTACTATGAACCACTTGTAAATGGCGGAGTACGAATTTACGAGTATACTCCTGGGTTTATTCATGCTAAGAACTTTGTTTGTGATGATAAAATTGCTACTGTTGGAACAATTAATTTGGATTATCGCAGTCTTTATCTGCACTTTGAATGTGGAGTCTATATGTATGATGTTCCAGCAATTAAAGATATTAAAAAGGACTTCTTGAAAACGATCGCTGTGAGTAAGGAAATGACCCCTGAAGATGTCGTTAAAGGGCGCTTTAGAGGGTGGCTAGAAGCAATCTTAAGATTATTTGCACCATTGTTATAAAAACATTGACTTCATGAGGGTTTAATGGTAATTTAATTAAGATATAGTGATTAGAAGATAGGAGGGCAATGATGGCAATTAATAAAATTGAAGCGACTTTAAAAGGGGCGCTTAAACAAGCAATAATAGCGTGTGGATTTGTTGAAGAATATGATCAAGAAAGTATTACAATTGAAATTCCTAAAGATAAATCACATGGGGATTATTCAACTAATCTAGCAATGCAGCTAACAAAATTATTAAAGAGAAATCCTCGCCAAATTGCTGAGGCAATTATTGAGGCTTTAGATAAAGAAAATGCCAATATTGAAAAAGTAGAGATTGCGGGACCGGGATTTATTAACCTATTCTTGGCAAAAGATGCAATGACATCAATCATTAAAGAAGTTTTAGAAGAAAAAGAAGCATATGGTACCACAACATATGGTCAAGGAACTAAATATAATGTTGAATTTGTTTCAGCTAATCCAACTGGCGATTTACATCTAGGACATGCTAAAGGGGCAGCAGTGGGTGATAGTATCTGCCGAATTATGAGTGCTGCTGGCTATGATGTGACTCGTGAATATTATATTAATGATGCAGGGAATCAAATTCATAATTTAGCGTTATCTCTATACGCTCGTTATAAACAAGCATTTGGACAAGATGTTACAATGCCTGAAGATGGTTATCATGGTAAAGATATTATTGATATTGCAACAAAGATCAAAGAGATCGATGGTGATAAATATCTTGAAATGGATGAAGGTAAAGCAATTGCTTTCTTTAGAAATAAAGGAACAGAATATGAATTACAAAAGATTAAAGATATTTTAAATGAATTTAGAGTGTCGTTTGATGTTTGGTTTTCTGAAACATCATTATATGAAAATGATCGGGTCGTACCAACAATTGAAAAATTAAAAGCTGCTGGTTATACATATGAAGAAGAAGGGGCTTTATGGTTCAAATCAACTGAATTTGGTGATGATAAAGACCGGGTCTTAATTAAAAGTGATGGATCGTATACATATTTGACGCCTGATATTGCTTATCATCTAAATAAATTAGATCGTGGATACGAATATTTAGTTGATTTATTAGGGGCTGATCATCATGGTTATATTAATCGAATGAAAGCAGCTATTCAAGCTTTAGGTTATAATGCTGACCAGTTAAATATTGATATTATTCAAATGGTTAGAATGATGAATAATGGTGAACCAGTAAAAATGTCAAAACGAACTGGAAATGCTGTTACTATTAAAGACTTAATCGAAGAAATTGGTGTTGATGCTACACGTTATTTCTTTGTTTCTAAAGCTGCTAATACACCATTTGATTTTGATATTGGACTTGCTAAATCAAAGTCTAATGAAAATCCAGTTTATTATGCTCAATACGCTCATGCTAGAATGTGTTCGATTAAAGCACAGGCTGCTAAAGCAAACATTGATTATAGTGATAAGTATGATTTATTAGTTAATCCTAAAGAAATTGAATTAGTAAAGCATATTAATGAGTTTAGAAACGTAATTATTGATAGTGCGATCAATCGTACGCCTCACAAAATTACAAATTATGTTCAAAGACTTGCACAATTATTCCATAGTTTTTATAATGAATGTTATGTAATCGATGAAGATAATCTTGAATTAAGTGGACAAAGATTAGCTTTAGTTGAAGCTACAAGAATTACAATGGCTAACGCTTTAAATTTAATCGGTGTTAGTGCCCCGGAAAAGATGTAGGAGGATAATCAAGAATGGATAGTATGGATAAATATTATAATATGTCTATGGTTGATGTAGCATATGAATTAATGTCTAAAAAGAAATCAGCAGTTAATTTTTTCAAATTATGGGAAGAAGTATGTCAAATGAAGAAATTTGATGACGAACAAAAAGAAGATAAAGAATCTTTGTTTTATACTAATATTACCTTAGACGGACGTTTTATCACGGTTGGTGAAAATGCCTGGGATTTAAGAAGTCGTCATAAATTTAGTGATGTTCATATTGATATGAATGATATTTATGCTGATGAAGAAGAAACAGAAGAATTAGAAGAGGATGTCGATTCTACGATTGAAGATGATTATAATTAAGCAAAACGAAAGTTTTGCTTTTTGTTTAGAATTTTTTAAGAATTATTGTTAGTTTAGTTTTAGGATAGTCTTTTATTATTTAAGTATAGAAAGGCGGAACGACTTATGCTTAAATCAATAAAAAAGACAAATTTGCTCATGATGTCATCAATTATTTTGTTCATGGCATTTATTACAATATATTTATTTAGAAACTGCGATTTTAATGATGTTATTTATGAGATTGAAACACTGCCATATTTTACTAAAGTTTCAGCAATGATTGCTTTAATTGCTCTGCAGATCTTTTTAGCATTTTTACCTGGAGAACCTTTGGAGCTGGCTAGTGGATATATTTTTGGTTCATTTCAAGGAACAATCGTTTGTTTGATCGGGTCAATGATTGGAACGATTATTGTTTACTATTTAGCACGAATCTTTCAACACTCAATCATTGATAAAATGTTTGATCAAAGTAAAGTTGCAGAAGTGAAAAAATTATTTTCTTCTAAAAAAAGTAAGTTTTGGCTATTTATTATTTTTTTGATTCCTGGAAGTCCTAAAGATATTATGACTTATTTAGTTAGCTTAACAGATATTGATATAAAACAATGGCTATTGCTTACAACGATTGGAAGAATTCCAAGTATTGTGACATCTACATATTTAACGGGAGCATTAAGAGACGGCAATATTGTATTGGCTGTTTCAATCTTTGCGGTAACTGTTATACTAGTAATTACCGGTGCCGTTTATTATAAAAAAATAGTTAATTCTAATTAGAAAAAGGGAGAAGATTATGGAACATACAATTTTAATTGTTGAAGATGAAAAAGGAATCAGAGAAACAGTAACAGTTTTTTTGAAGAATCAAGGATATAATGTTTTACAAGCTAGTAATGGTGAAGAAGGGTTAGCATTAATTGAAGCAAATGAAATACATTTAGCAGTGGTTGATATTATGATGCCAGTTATGGATGGAATTACAATGGTACTAAAACTACGAGAAAACTATGATTTTCCAGTTATTTTCTTAAGTGCAAAGTCTGAAGATATTGATAAAATAACCGGGCTTAATATTGGTGGTGATGATTATATTACTAAGCCGTTTGAGGCGATGGAATTGATAGCTCGAGTTAATTCGAATCTTCGAAGATATAATCAAATTTTAGCTTTAAAAGAAAATCGTAATCTTAATAATAATCAACAGCGCTTAGTCGTGGGTGGATTAGAGCTGGATAAGTTTACTAAAGAAGTGTTTGTTAATGATCGAGGTGTTCGTTTAACGGCTAAAGAATTTCAAATACTTGAATTATTAATGTCTTATCCGGGAAGAGTCTATTCAGCTGAGGAGATTTATGAAGCTGTTTGGAAAGAAGAAGCCATAAATACTGAGACAATTATGGTGCATGTGCGAAAATTGCGTGAGAAAATAGAAGCTAATCCTAAAAAACCAGAATATTTAAAAGTAGTTTGGGGAATAGGATATAAAATTGAAAAAGGAGTGTAAAAAATGACAAAAGCTAAAAGAATTTTTGGTGTGATTTTTGCATCAATATTACTATTAATGTCCGTTGTTGTTATATCCTTATATGATAATGTTAGAGAAAATACCCCTCGTGATGATAATTTAACGGGAATTTTAGAAGATGATCTACAGCTTTTTACTATTGCGATGGCTAAGACCCTTGATTCTAATTTTGAAGCAGTAAGCTTTGATGATAGTGTTGATGAACAGACAAGACAAATATTTTTAGATGTTTTTGACGATTATTTAAAGGGAATAACATCATTGTTTAATAATGATGGAGATTTTATTTATAAAGCTGTTAATACTAATACTAATCAAATGATTTCGCAACATAGTGAAAAAATTACAACTAATGATGATCAAAGTAAATATAGTTTCTATACTGAGGCGAGCTATGATCAAAATGGTCTAGTTTCATGTAATGGGGATTTAAGTAGTGATAAACTATCATATTTTAATATTGCTAACCTTTTAAGCTCATTTGCACATTATGATGGTGAAAATACTATATATATTGACAACTGGATGTTTGATACAAATGCAATCAAGATTAATGTTCCTAAGAATCTTCAAATTACATATATTATTCCAGAAACACCAGCCAGTCATGGATATGCTTCACAATATGTTAATTCATGGGAAAACTATAATTATTTTTCAGCTATTGCGTTATTAAGTTGTTCAGCTATATTAGTCTTATTTATCTTATTTTATCCAATTAAAATTGTAGAAGATGTTAATCCGTTTTTGTCAGTAAAGAGATGGAAAGCAGAAATAAATCTAGCTGTTTTAACGCTTATGATTACTTTTGGCGTTATGGGCTGTATGATCGTAACGGGTTATACACTTAATAATTCACTTTTAGAATTATTAAAAAGATATGACATCATGTATGTAGATTACATCGTTATAGTTATTAATTTTGTGATTTGGATACTGACGCTTTTAGTTATTTCATTAGGAATCTTCCAATTAAAGTACATTTTTGCTCGAGGATTCTGGCGTTATTTAAAAGAAGATACGTTAATTGGTAGTGGAGTACGCAGTATCAAAAATAAACTTAATCAAATTGCCGATATTGATCTATCAAAGTCGTTAAATCAAACAATCATGAAATATATTTTGATTAATACAGCAATCATTATGATCATGATTACTTTTTGGGGTTTTGGATATTTCCTAGCTATTATTTATGCATTTTTAGTATTTTTTTGGGTCAAAGATAAAGTGCTGAAGGTGCAAGATGACTATGATAAATTATTGACTGCAACAAAAGAATTAAGCAAAGGTAATTTTGATGTAGAGATAGATGGTGATTTAGGTATTTTTAATGCTTTAAATGATGAATTTAAAAATATTCGAATTGGTTTTGAAACTGCTGTTAAAGAAGAAACTAAGTCTCAGAATATGAAAAATGAATTAGTAAGTAATGTTTCTCATGACTTAAAAACACCATTGACATGTATTAAAAATTATATTGTTTTATTGCAAGATGATAATTTACCAATAGAGACAAGACATGAATATTTAGATAATTTAAATCAGTATTCTAATCGTTTAACGAATTTAATTGAAGATTTATTTGAAGTTAGTAAAGTTAATAGTGGTAATATCAAGTTAAATTTAATGGAACTTAATATTGTTGCATTAATTGAGCAGGCGCATGCTGAATGTAGTGAAATATTAGATGCGCATCAATTAACTGTTATTACTAATTATCCACATAATGATATAATCCTCAAATTAGATGGTGATAAGACGTATCGTATTTTTGAGAATCTATTCACTAATATTTCTAAATATGCTCTATTTAATAGCCGTGTATATGTTGATTTAACGGAGGAAACTGAGGATATTACTATTATTTTTAAAAATATTTCACAAGAGCAGATGAATTTTAGTCCTCAAGAAATTACAGAAAGATTTGTTCGTGGTGATAAATCGCGTCATGAAAGTGGCAGTGGTTTAGGATTAGCAATAGCTAAAAGTTTTGTTGAAGCACAGGGGGGGACTTTTAATATTGCAATCGATGGGGATCTATTTAAAGCAATAATTACTTTTAAAAAGATTGCTAAGTAGTCGTAATTGAAGCTATACTAAAGGAGTAGTCCTTTGAAAGTAGGTGGAATTAGGATGAAAATATTATTTGTTGGGAATTCGCATACGTATATGAATGATATGCCAGAAATGGTGCGAATCAATAGTAGTGAAAAGTTAGAAGTGACAATGTTGGCCCGTCCTGCAATTACCTTTCACGACCATTTAGAGTCAATGGAATTACAGTTCGCTTTAAAACAAGGATATGATTTTGTTATTTTTCAACAGGCAGCACATGAGCCTTGTCCAAGTAAAGAAGCAACATTGCATGATGCTAAAGCATTGATTGAATTGGCACGTAGCTGTGGTGTTATGCCATACATTATGATTCCTTGGGGCCAACGGAATTATGATGATGATTTTAAAACAACCAAAGATATTTATCATCAAGTAATGATGGATAATTTAGTTGATGGAATACCAGTGGGTTATGTCATTAATCGTTTAAGCCATCAAAATCCCGAATTAGAATTGTTCCAAAGTGACAATCAGCATTTAACTTCATTAGGGAGTTATCTTGAAAGCATTACGATTTTAAATACAATTTTCTTTGAAACAAAGTTTCCTGGTAAACTCATTTATCCTAACCAAAGTAGTTTTGAAGAACATCAATTGGATGAAAGACTTATTGATTTTTTAACTAAAGAAGTAGTTCATACTGTAGAACGATTTAAGAGTAATTATTGTGTTTGTGGAAAGCGAGAGATTTTAGATGATTAGAAGTGTCACTAAAAATGACTATGAAGAGATTGCTAAACTGATGGTTGAAGCATTTAAAAATCCTCCTTGGAATGAGGTATGGAGTTATGAAAGATCATACCAGCGAATTGAACAGTTAGACGACGGAAAATATACAAGGTGTTTTGTGTATATGTTAGATAACAAAATAGCTGGTGTTGTTTGTGGGAAATTAATAACATATGTTAATGATCTTGATTTTATGATTGAAGATTTTTATATTGATCCTCATTGTCAAAGAAGGGGATTAGGAAAGAAAATGATGGAGGCATTAGAGGAATGTTTACCTGAAGTTGATAATTTAACTTTGTTGACAGGACGAGAATTTTACAGTGCTGATTTTTATCAGAAAAATGGTTTTAAGATTAATGATGACATGGTATTTATGGTAAAAAAATTAAAGTCTTAATAAATCTAAATTATGCCGAATTATGTTGACAATATGTGATTATCTCCTTATATTATATGTAGATTGATAAAGGGGATATAAGATGCTGAATAAGTTTAAGGGATTAAAATTAAAGTGGTATCATTTTGTAGTATTTTGGCTACCAGGTGGAATGCTATTATTAACAGGTTTATTAGCATATCAATATCGTAATTCAAAAATAGTATGATTATTTAGCTTGTACAAATTATTAAATGAAAATAGATTTTAAAGACAATAGTTTGATTTAGAAGGGAAATATGTTTCCCTTCTTTTTATATTTTAGGATAGCTGATTTTTATATATTTGGTTGATCTAGACAGTTATATATTAAAAAATGACTAACTGATAATAAAATGAACCTCCATTATTTGTGATGCGTACCCTCTTTACTGGGCAAACCAGTAAGGAGGTTTTTTATATGAAATATGATTATGTATTTAAGTTAAATTGTGTTGAACTATATAGAAATGGTCGATGGCATGAAACACCAGAAGGAATTGGACAAAAAAACTTTAGAAAAGGAATTACTACATGGGTCAAAATCGCTGACTTACATGGAATAGATGCTTTAAAACA
>ERZ506993.98-NODE-98-length-80892-cov-7.63562_pt1 | contig 80892 bp, 68 predicted proteins | sample MGYA00513167_ERZ506993 | MGnify/ENA metagenome assembly ERZ506993 | reverse complement strand
CTTCAGCGATTGCTTTTTCCACTGTTTTTTCAACCGGCGCAGACTGTGCAGCATTATTAGCTTCATTCTTTGCAGCTCCCATGCTCTTCATTGTCGGGAACAGCAGCACATCTCTGATCGCTGCACTGTTTGTCAACAGCATACACATTCTGTCGATTCCGAATCCGATACCGCCTGTAGGAGGCATACCGATCTCCAGCGCGTTCAGGAAGTCTTCATCTGTTGTATTCGCTTCATCGTCTCCCTGTGCAAGCAGCTCTTCCTGTGCTTTGAAACGTTCTCTCTGATCGATCGGATCATTCAGCTCAGAGTATGCGTTCGCCATCTCCCATCCGTTCATAAAGAACTCGAAACGCTCTGTATATTCCGGATTCTCCGGTTTTTTCTTTGTCAGCGGAGAAATCTCGATCGGATGATCCATTACAAATGTAGGCTGGATCAGGTGCTCCTCTGCAAATTCTTCGAAGAAGAGTGCAAGGATATCTCCTTTTTTGTGACGCTCTTCAAACTCTACATGATGCTCTTTTGCAAGTGCTCTTGCCTGTTCCAGTGTCTCCACTTCGTTCCAGTCCACACCTGCATATTTTTTCACTGCATCTACCATTGTGATTCTCTCAAACGGTTTTCCTAAATCCATCTGCACACCGTTGTACTCGATCACAGTTGTTCCAAGTACTTCCTGTGCAACGTGACGGTACAGATTCTCTGTCAGATCCATCATTCCGTTATAGTCTGTATACGCCTGGTACAGCTCCATCAATGTAAATTCCGGATTATGTCTTGTGTCAAGACCTTCGTTACGGAATACACGTCCGATCTCGTATACGCGCTCCATTCCTCCGACAATCAGTCTCTTCAAGTACAGCTCAAGAGAGATGCGGAGTTTGAAATCTTCATCCAGTGCGTTGAAGTGTGTTTCGAACGGTCTTGCAGCAGCACCTCCGGCATTGGATACGAGCATCGGTGTCTCTACTTCCAGGAATCCCTGTCCGTCCAGATATCTTCTGATCGCACTTAAGATCTTAGAACGATTGATAAATGTCTGTTTTACATCCGGATTCATGATCAGATCCACGTATCTCTGACGGTAGCGGATATCTGTATTTGTCAGTCCGTGGAACTTCTCCGGCAGAATCTGAAGACTCTTGGAGAGCAATGTCACGGAAGAAGCGTGGATGGATTTTTCTCCTGTCTTTGTCTCAAACACTTCTCCTGTGATTCCGATCACATCGCCGACATCCATCTTCTTAAACTCTTTGTAAGCTTCTTCTCCGATGCTGTCTCTTGCAACGTAAGACTGAATATTTCCCTGCAAATCCTGTACATTGCAGAAAGATGCTTTTCCCATCACACGTTTGGACATCATACGTCCTGCGATAGAAACTTCTTTTCCTGCAAGCTCTTCAAAATTCTCTTTGATCTCCAGACTGTGATGTGTCTGGTCATATTTTGTGATCACAAACGGATCTTTTCCGTTTGCCTGTAAATCCGCCAGTTTTTCGCGACGAACTTTTCTCAACTGATTTAAATCTGGTTCCTGCTGTGCTTTTTTCTGCTGTTCGGACACGATATTTTCTCCTTCCTTTTTCGGGCATCCGGTACACTTTTATGTGTTCCCTAAATGCGAATTAAGACCCCTTGTAATAAAGGGGTCTGGTTTCTACTACATAGAACGGCTGATATCAAGTACTTTGTACTGGATCACTCCTGCCTGTGTTTCTACATCTACAGTCTCTCCGACTTTTTTACCCATCAGAGCCTGACCAACCGGCGACTCATTGGAAATCTTTCCTTCCAGGCTGTTCGCCTCTGTAGAACCTACAATGTTGAACTCCATCTCTTCGTCAAATGTGATGTCAAATACTTTTACTTTACATCCTACATTGATCTTGTCTAAATCAACTTCATCCTCTACTACAACTTCTGCGTTTTTCAAAATGCCTTCCAGCTCTTCGATACGGGCTTCGATATCTCTCTGCTCATCTTTTGCCGCATCGTATTCTGCGTTCTCTGAAAGGTCTCCCTGCTCTCTGGCTTCTTTGATCTTTCCTGCCACTTCTTTACGTTTTACAACTTTCAGATTTTCCAGTTCATCCTCCAGCGCTTTCAATCCTGCATAAGTAAGTAATCTCTTCTTTGCCTCTGCCATACCTGTCTGCTTCCTTTCTTTCCTGATCTTGCTCTTTTATTTAAAACTTTATCTTCGGCTTTTTCCTGTATTTACAGGACATTTCTGCCTGTCCATATCTCTAATTCAAGTATATTTCACAATTTCAATATTATACTCAATCGTTATAACGATGTCAAGAGATTTTCCAGTTCTGCATAGCTCTCAACCTGATTGATCCGATCCCGCAGACGGGCTGCCCCATGCAGTCCTTTTGTATACCATGCCACATGTTTGCGCATCTCCCGGATTCCTGTAAAATCACCTTTATACTCGATCTGGAGTCTGGCATGCCGAAGCATTGTCTGTTTGATTTCTTCCACATCCGGTCTGTCAGGAAGCCGTCCTGTTCTTTCGTATTCTAAAAGCTCCGAAAAGATCCACGGATTCCCCTGAGCACCTCTGGCAATCATCACCCCGTCACACCCTGTCTGCTCACGCATGGCGATTGCTTTTTCCCCGGAAGTCACATCTCCGTTTCCGATCACCGGGATGGAAACTGCCTCTTTTACCTGACGGATGATCTCCCAGTCCGCTTTTCCGGAATAATACTGTTCTCTTGTTCTTCCGTGTACAGCTACTGCTGCCGCACCTGCTTCTTCAATGATCTTCGCGATTTCCACCGCATTGATATGTTCATCATCGAATCCTTTCCGGATCTTAACGGTAACCGGCTTTTTGATTGCTTTTACCGTCGCACTGACCAGTTCGTATACCAGCTTCGGATTCTTCATCAGTGCAGACCCTTCTCCGTTTCGCACGACCTTTGGCACCGGACATCCCATGTTGATATCCAGAATGGAAAACGGACGTTCCTCGACCCGTTTCGCCATCTCGCTGACGATCTTCGGATCTGAACCAAAAAACTGCAGCGATACCGGCACTTCCTCGGGATGGATCTGAAGCAGACTTTCCGTATTCTTATTATTATAGAAAATACCTTTCGCACTGACCATCTCCATACACAGAAGACCCGCTCCCTGCTCTTTGCAAAGCAAGCGAAAAGGCAGGTCTGTTACGCCTGCCATAGGTCCGAGTACATAAGAATTTTCCAGTAAAACATTTCCTATTTTCAACTGTTTCATTTTCACACTCTAACTCTTTCTCTCGTTTCTTTTCTCAGGATCTGTACTCTACTCTTCTTCCAGATCAACCTCTTCTCCCAGATAAAACACCTTATAAAACAATTCCAGTGACTCGAACAGCTCCTGTTTTGTCTGCTGCAGCTGTTTGATCTTCAAAACACTGCCGATCTCATCAAACGAAAAATCATTCTCCTCGTGATCTACCCGAAACTCCAGATTTCCATCCTCATCATAGAAAACCATCAAGATCCCGCCTACATCTTCTGTGTAGAGCACGCACATAATATTCAATTCCTGCTTGATACTTTCAGGCAGCATTTCAAACTCGGGATTCAGATAGTATTTCTGCTCATAAGAGTTCGCCGCACAAAGCACAATTTCTTCTTCCATTTTCAGTTTCCTTTCTTATATGACTAAACATATCCGTAAATACCGCGCACGGAAACTTCTCCCGCATAGACCGCTGTTTCACTTCCATCCACTTTTCTTACAAGCAGCTCACCACCGTCATTGATTCCAAGAGCTTCTGCCTGCCATTCTCCCTTTGGCTCCAGAACCCGGACCTCACGTCCGCAATTCACAAGCAATTCATTGTATGCTTTTTGGATTCCCGAAAGATCTTCCGTTTTCATGAATTCGGCATATGCTTTTTCAAACCACCGCATAATTGCTGCAATGAGTGGACTGCGTCTGATACTGCGTCCTGCTTCAATCCGAAGTGATGTGGCAGTCTGCTTTAGTTCTTCCGGAAATTGTTCAATATTGGTATTGATTCCGATTCCAATGACAACATAATTGATATAATCAATCTCTGTGCTCATTTCCGTCAGGATTCCGCAGATTTTTTTCCCGTTGATAACCAGATCATTGGGCCACTTAATCTGTACATCCAGACCCGTACATTCCCGAAGCGCCATTGCAGCCGCATATGCCATGACCAGAGTCAGCATGGGTGCTTTGACCGGTGCGATCTCCGGACGCAAAAGAAGTGACATATAAATATTCTGATCCGCCGGAGACTCCCAGGTTCTTCCTCTTCTGCCTTTTCCGGCAGTCTGCTGTCCTGCTGCTGCCAGAGTTCCGTGAGGCGCCCCCTGATCTCCCATTCTTTTCGCCTGAATATTGGTGGAATCTGTTTCTGTAAAATAATACACGTTTTGTCCTGCCCAGACAGTATCTATCTGACTGACGATCTCCTCCCGGGAGAGAATATCCGGAAGAGAAGAGAGGCGATACCCTCTGTTGCGTACCGCTTCCACTTCATACCCTTCCTCTTTCAGTTGTTTGATCACCTTCCAGACTGCAGTTCTGGATACCTGGAACCGCTCACAGATCTGCTGCCCGGAAACATAGTCCTGACTCTCCCGCAGCATTTTTAAAATTTCCGCTTTCAATTACATCTCTCCCAGTGTCGCTGCCATCACAGCTTTGATCGTATGCATCCGGTTTTCTGCTTCATCAAATACTTTGGACTGTGCGGATTCAAATACTTCATCCGTCACTTCCATATCTGTAATGCCAAACCGTTCTCCCATCTCTTTTCCGATCTTTGTCTTCAGATCATGGAATGCCGGCAGGCAGTGTAAAAAGATCGCAGACTCTTTTGCATTTGCCATCACTTCTTTTGTCACTTTATATGGAGACAATTCACGGATTCTCTCTTCCCAGACTTCATCCGGCTCTCCCATAGATACCCAGACATCGGTATAGATAACATCCGCATCCTTTGTTCCTTCTTCTACATTCTCTGTCAGTGTGATCGTTGCTCCTGACTCTTTTGCATATCCGCGGCATGTCTCTACCAGTTCCTCATTCGGGAAATACTTTTCTGTTGTACAAGCCACAAAATCCAGTCCCAGCTTCGCGCAGACGATCATCAGAGAATTTCCCATATTGTATCTTGCATCACCCATGTACACCAGTTTCAGACCTTTTAAAGTACCGAAATTCTCACGGATCGTGAGCATATCTGCCAACATCTGCGTCGGATGATATTCATTGGTCAGACCGTTCCATACCGGAACCCCTGCATATTTTGCAAGTTCCTCCACAATCTCCTGTCCATATCCGCGGTACTCGATTCCATCATACATTCTTCCCAGTACTCTTGCAGTATCCTCAATGCTCTCTTTCTTTCCGATCTGAGAACCAGTCGGATCCAGATAGGTAGAACCCATGCCCAGATCATGTGCCGCAACTTCAAATGCACAGCGTGTTCTTGTACTGGTCTTCTCAAAGATCAGTGCAACATTTTTGCCCTTATAGAAATCAACCGGTTCGCCGTTTTTCTTCTTCTCTTTCAGGTCTGCTGCCAGATCCAGAAGATATGTGATCTCTTCCGGTGTAAAATCTTTGAGTGTCAAAAAATTTCTTCCTTTTAAATTCATAGTTCTATTCCTTTCTATCTGAATCAATGTGTGTGTAAATCCCGGAAGATGGATCTGATCTTCCAGTTTCTCATAATGTGCCTGTACCAGATCACGGAGCTGATCCACAGTATAAATCTGATATTTGGGAATGCGAAGCAGCTTGGCACTTGCCTCCAGCATTGCCAGATACAACTCTTTGGCAGAACACCCGATGGGAAGCTTCAGTACAAATGCCATCTCGGCTTTCTCCAGATCCGGAATCTCGCACAATCTGTCCTCATACCACGTCTCCTCATGGGTCTGCTCCAGATAATACATAAATCCTTCCAGACCATAGAGCATCCGTTTTGCATCATAATAACCGATCTTCAGGTTCTGTCTGCTCCTTTTGCTGTCAAATTCCAGAATACTGCCCAGACGCACTCTCGGGCTGATCTCGTAAACTTCTCCGTCTTCCGGGATATTTGCCCGCGGCTCTCTTCCCGGCCCGTGGATCCGGATGGTGATAATATCTTTATACCCGCGGTTTAGCAGAGAGTTCAACGGAACATTATTGATCACGCCTCCGTCAATATAACGCTTTCCCTGCAGTTTTTCATTTTTAAATCCAAGCAGATAAGCGCTGGCGAGTAAAAAGTCTTCCAGAGTACCTTCGGGAATATCTTCCAGCGAAAGATCCATCTCTTTCATATCCGTCACAGAAAATGTCAGAAGACAGAACTCCTTTCCCGAATGCCGGATTTTCTCTTCATCCACCACTTCGTGGATCAGATTTCGAAGCGGGGTAACATCCACACCTCCATCTGAGAGTTTTTTCCAGAGTTCAGAGAGTACTTCTTTTAATTTTCCATCTTTGCTAAACAGATGCTGCATCCACTCATCATCCACATCCATGACTCTGGAAAACTTCATCTCTGCCCAGATCTTCTGTGCATTCTCCACACTGTCCATACAGATCAGAGCACCGTTTAATGCTCCTACAGAAGTCCCTGCCACCGCACAAACCTTCACGCCTGCTTCCTCAAGCGCTGTCCATGCACCGATCTGATAGGCCCCTCTTGCTCCGCCGCCATCCAGCACCAGACCATATTCTTTTGTCAGATCTAACAATGGTTCCATCCTATCACCCCTGTCAATTTCTGAAAATGGTTTATCCTCTCCTCTGCCTGCTGACTTCAAACATCAGAACTGTCGCTGCCACTGCTGCGTTCAACGACTCCACCTGTCCGCACATCGGAATCCGGATCCAGGTATCCGCACACTGTGCAATCTCTTCTCTGAGTCCGTTTCCCTCATTCCCGATCAGGAAAGCCGTTCCCTGCCTGTAATCTTCTTTATCATAGGTGTTCTTTCCATCCAGATGTGCCGCATAGCTTTTGATGCTTTTTTCTTTTAATGTATGGATCGTTTCTCTCAGATCCTCCACATATACAAACGGCATCCGGTAAAGCGCCCCCATTGTCGAGCGGATCGTCTTCGGATTATAAATATCCACACAGTCCCGGCTCATGATGATACCTGTCACTCCGGCAGCCTCCGCTGTCCGAAAGATTGTTCCCAGATTGCCCGGATCCTGCAGGTTATCTAAGATCATCAGATGCGGGATAACTCCATCTGTCATCTGCTCCAGTGTATACTCCATCTGACGCACCACTGCCAGAACTCCCTGCGGTGTCTTAGTATCAGACACATAAGAAAATACCGCATCAGACAAAATCTCCGTCTTTCTCCGAATCTGCTCCCGGATTTTTAAATCTCCCCCGGAAATTGCATCTAATACTTCATTTCCATATTTTTTTTCAAAACTCTCCGAAAAATACAGGCTGACAAGACGCTCATAAGGCGTTTCCCTCACCATGCGGATCCCTTCCGCAACGAAAACTCCCTCGCGGCTCCGCACCTTGCTTTTTTTCTGTATTTGAGATAATTCTTTGATTCTTTGATTACTTGTACTTGTGATCATCTTTCCTACTTCCATGTATGAAATTTTTCCAGAACAGCGGTTGCTCCGATCAAAATCAGGATTGCATCTTTCGGAAGCGGTGCATAGGGATCCAGGGTAACCTCCACCTTCTCTCCCTGAATGATTCCGACTGCATTGATTCCGTACTGTTCCCGGATTTTTAATTCACTGAGGCTTTTGCCTACCCATTTTTCCGGAATTGCCACCTCTGCCATACTGTATTCGGACGACAGCTCGATCCAGTCCGTAAACGCAGTAGACATCAGGCTTTTTGCAACTCGTTCTCCCATGTCACACTCCGGATAGGCAATGGCATCTGCCCCCACCTTTTCGAGAATCGCGCCCTGCAGCTCATCTTTCGCCTTTGCCAGCACATACGGGATTCCCATCTCTTTGGAGATGATCGTGGCCATAATGCTCGCTTCCAGATTTTCAGAGACCGCAACGACTGCTCCGTCCAGATTTCTTCCCCCCAGTGCATGAAGTGCATCGGGATCTGACACATCCGCCCGCATCGCATAAGAGACCATATCTGAAATCTCCTGGATCTTTTCATATGATTTATCTACTACCACTACATCGCATCCCAGATTTTCCAGTGTCAGGGCAACACTCCGCCCGAAACTTCCCAATCCAAATACTGCAAATTGTCTTTTCATGTCTTTTTTCCTCTTCTATCCTAACATAATCCGTTTTTCCGGCAAATCTCTGAATTTTGCCTGCATATCTTCTCTTCCGGCAAATACCAGCGCCATGGTGATCGGCCCGATTCGCCCCACATACATGAGGATCATCAGGATCACATGACTGCCTCTTGTCAGCGACGGCGTCAGATCTGCGGAAAGTCCCACCGTTCCGATCGCGGAGGTCGCCTCGTACATCAAGTCGATAAACCGCTCATCAGGCTCTAAAACAGCAAGTCCGAACAGACCTGTCAGCCAGATTGCAAATGTAAGAAATACAATCGCAATCCCGGAACGTACATTGGATTCTGCAAGCCGTCTTCCGAAACACTCCGTTGATTTTCTTCCCCGGATCACTGCAGCACAGGTGAGCAGCAAGATGGCCATTGTCGTCGTCTTGATACCGCCCGCCGTACCTCCCGGAGAACCTCCGATAAACATCAGAATACATCCAAACAACTTGGATGCCGAAGTCAGTTCTGCCTGGGAAACTGTAGCAAAACCAGCTGTTCTCGTCGTCACGGACTGAAATCCGGATGCCAGAAGCTTTTCACCAAATCCAAGCTTTCCGATGGTTGCATCATTGTGATACTCCAGCAGAAAATATCCCAGCGTTCCTATCATGATCAATCCCGCTGTCATGACGATCACCATCTTGGACTGAAGATGCAATCTCGTAAACAAGCGTTTTAAGGGGCGTTTCTGTCCTGCCACATCCTGCAGGTTCATTCGCACATCATGCCAGACTGTGAATCCGAGTCCTCCCGCAACGATCAAAAACATCGTAGTCAGACTGACAAGAGGTGAGCTTACATACTCCATAAAGCTGGAAGTGCCAAGCACGTCAATGCCTGCATTACAAAATGCAGAAACAGAATGAAAAATCCCGTATGCTACACCTTTGATAAATCCATACTCAGGAACAAAATGAAACGCAAATAACACCGCTCCGATGCCCTCTACAAGAACTGTTCCCTTCAGGATCCGGATAATAAACCGTACCATTCCGCTCAACGTCTCCAGATTGTATGTCTGCTGGATCATAACCCTGCTCTTCATGGTGATCTTCTTGCGAATTGCCAGAAATACCGCCATCGTACATGCGATGACACCCAGTCCTCCGATCTGGATCAGCCCCAGCAGTACTACCTTTCCAAACAAGGTAAACTGTGCAGCCGGAAATACAGTGACCAGCCCTGTCACACACACGGCCGAAACCGATACGAACAGTGCGTCCAGATACGCAATCGGCTCCTGATTACTGATCGGAAGATATAACAGGATACTTCCGAGAAAAATCACTCCTAAAAATCCAAACGCAATGATCTGCATCGTGTTAAATGTTACTTTTTTTCTTTTTTCCTGAACTTTACTGTGCAAGTTATGCCAATCTGTTTTCATTTTACTATTTTATACCTTAAACCGGTATCCAACCCCCCATATTGTCTCAATGTACTGCGGATGAGATGTATCATACTCGATTTTTTCACGGATCTTTTTAATATGCACCGTCACAGTCGCAATGTCTCCTACGGATTCCATATCCCAGATTTCCCGGAACAACTCTTCTTTTGTATATACATGATTCGGATGTCCTGCAAGGAACGTTAAAAGATCAAATTCTTTTGTCGTAAAGGAACGTTCTTCTCCATTCACCCACACCCTTCTCGCTGTCGTATCGATCTTCAGACCACGGATCTCGATCACATCATTTTCTTCTACATTGCTTCCGATCAGACGCTCATAACGGGACAAATGCGCCTTCACTCTTGCCACCAGCTCACTCGGGCTGAATGGCTTTGTCATATAATCGTCTGCTCCCAGTCCGAGACCACGGATCTTGTCAATGTCATCCTTCTTTGCAGATACCATAATGATCGGTGTATTTTTATGACTCCGCACTTCACGGCAGATTTCAAACCCATCCACTCCCGGAAGCATCAGATCCAGAATGATCAGATCAAACTCCTCTTTCATTGCCTTGTTAAGCCCTGTCTCTCCGTCATTTGCCACTTCTACCTGAAATCCGCTCAACTCCAGATAGTCCCGCTCTAAATCTGCAATACTTTCCTCATCTTCTACAATCAATATTCGTTTACTCATTCATTGGTACCTCCTGATATTTTCTGATTACAAAGTACATGGTTGTCCCGACGCCCTCTTCACTGGTAGCCCAGATCTTTCCGCCATGCTCTTCTACAATTTTTTTCACGATCGAAAGCCCGATCCCGCTTCCGCCTTTGGAAGAATTCCTTGATGCGTCTGTCCGGTAAAACCGGTCAAATATATTCGGAAGATCTTTCGCCGCAATCCCTTTTCCGTTGTCTCCCAGTTCAATCTGAACAAAATCTCCTACATCCTTTAAATCCATGGTAATGGAAGGATCTGACTTATCCATATATTTTACAGAATTCCCTACAATATTGCTGATCACTCTTCGAAGCTGCTCCGGATCCACAATCACCTTAGAATCTGTCTCCAGATAATTTCTATACCGAAACTGTACGCCCTTTGCCTCCAGTTCCATAAACAAATCCTCTGCACAGTCACCAAAATACTGCTTTGCTGAGATCGTCGTAAAATTATACGGAATACGGTTCGTATCGATCTTGGAATAGAATGTCAGTTCATTGATCAGAAGATCCATTTCATTCGCCTTATTGTAGATGGTCTTGATATATCTGTCCATCTTCTCCGGAGTGTCTGCAACTCCATCCATAATTCCTTCCACATAACCTTTGATAGCCGTGATCGGTGTCTTCAGATCATGGGAAATATTACTGATCAATTCTTTGTTCTCTTTATCGTATGCCACCTTTTCTTCTGCGTTTGCCTTCAGTCTCAAACGCATCTCTTCAAAATCCTGACAGAGCTGTCCGATTTCATCATTGGTCTCATTCTTAATTTCAAAATCCAGATTGCCCTCTTTGATATTGCGGGCCGCTGCCTGCAGTTTTGCAAGCGGCAGTGAAACCGTCCTGTAAATCCAGAAGATCAGAGCTGATGCCGTGCAAAATACAATGATCAGATATAATTCCTGAATATCATTCACCGCTTTTGGCGCAAATGCCGTCATCGCTACAGTTGTAAACAATGTAGGCAGAATCATCACGATCATAAACGCAAGAATCAGCTTGGTTTTTAATTTCATCTTCATCGCCTCCCATCCTGCATGCTCTAATACAGAAAAGAGGACAGTCCCTGGTGCAGGTCCCTGTCCTTCTTTTTTATTTTCCGCACCTCTTTCGTATTACTATAAACCAAAAGAGGCATTCCGTCTACTGTTATAAATATTTTTTCAATACTTCTGCTTTGTCCAGTTTTTCCCACGGAAGATTCAGATCGTTTCTTCCAAAGTGTCCGTAAGAAGAAGTCTGTTTGTAGATCGGACGTCTTAAATCCAGCATTTTGATGATTCCTGCCGGACGAAGATCAAAGTTCTCACGCACGATCTCCACCAGTTTTTCTTCGGATACTTTTCCTGTTCCGAATGTATCTACCATAATGGAAGTCGGCTGAGCAACACCGATCGCATAAGAAAGCTGAATTTCGCACTTGTCAGCCAGTCCTGCTGCCACAATGTTCTTTGCTGCATAACGTGCTGCATATGCCGCAGAACGGTCTACCTTTGTACAGTCTTTTCCGGAGAATGCCCCGCCGCCGTGACGTGCCATTCCGCCGTAAGTATCTACAATAATCTTTCTTCCTGTCAGACCGCTGTCTCCGTGTGGTCCGCCGATCACAAAACGGCCTGTCGGATTGATGAAGAATTTTGTATGTTCATCTACCATCTCAGCCGGGATGATCTCGTCAAATACATATTTCTTGATATCTGCGTGGATCTGTTCCTGTGTCACATCCGGATCATGCTGTGTAGAAAGTACCACTGCATCCAGACGTTTTGGAGTTCCGTTTTCATCATATTCTACGGTTACCTGAGTCTTTCCGTCCGGACGCAGGTAAGAGAGCGTTCCGTCCTTGCGCACTTTTGTCAGTTGAAGGGCAAGTTTGTGTGCCATTGCGATCGGATACGGCATAAATTCTGCTGTTTCGTTGGATGCATATCCAAACATCATACCCTGATCTCCTGCTCCGATTGCTTCCAGTTCATTATCGGACATTTTATTTTCTTTTGCTTCCAGCGCCTTGTCCACTCCAAGCGCAATATCTGCCGACTGCTCATCGATCGTTGTCAGCACGCTGCATGTATCTGCATCAAATCCGAACTTTCCTCTTGTGTATCCGATCTCACGCACTGTATCTCTTACAATTCTCGGAATATCTACATATGCTTTTGTTGTAATCTCTCCCATGACCATGACCATACCGGTTGTCACGCAAGTCTCACATGCAACACGGCTCATCGGATCCTGCTCCATCAAAGCGTCCAGGATCGCATCTGAAATCGCATCACAGATCTTATCCGGATGTCCCTCTGTAACAGATTCCGATGTAAATAATAATTTTTCCATTTTGTTCCTCCTTCTTTGTTTCTTTCTCTCTTTTCGGACTGATCTCTTCTAATAAAAACAGCCCGCCAAAAAGCGGACTGTTCTTTACCAAAACAATCCTCTTATTGTTCGATTGCTCGCTCAGGTTGGCACCTTCCTTGACGGGGTTGCCGCAGCTTCATAGGTCCTTTGTACCTCCACTGCTCTGAATAAGAGAAAGTTTTCATATTCATTTTTGTGACAATAGAACTCTACACCGTATTACCAGAAATGTCAATATGGAATTCTATTTTTTCTCTGTAACGACTCCATTTTCATCAATCGATGCATTCGGGCACAGAGCTGCAACTGCATCATACATCTTCTTCTGTGTCTCTGCAGAATCCAGATATTCTGTCATATCTTCTGTCTGGATTCCCGGAACGAGCGACATCTCTTTTAACCCTTCTGATGTGATGTTGAGCTTTAATACTGCCGAATATCTGCTTGTTCCGTCTGTCAGCACAGATCCTATGCTGTACACAACCGGTTTTCCATCGATATACTCAATTCCCTGCAGACGATCAGAGTGTCCGCCAATCACGATATCCGCTCCTGCCTGCAAAAATGCAGCTGCATGCTCTTTCTGGTAGGATTCCACACCATTGGCATCCCCTTTTCCTTCATGATCATACACAATCAAATAATCGCACTTTGTAGCAGCCTCCTGGATCACTTTTGTATACTGCTCTGCCTCTGTATATTCTAAAATCCCCGCTTTGCCGTCACCTGCCGCCATATCATAAGAATCTTCCATGCCGGAAGCTGATGTAAATCCAATCTTGATTCCATTGATGATCAAATACGCCGGCTGCGCAGCATCTGCGGCATCTGTTCCTGCTCCTACATATGCCATTCCTGCATTTTTTAACAGCTCCATGTTCTCTTTTAAGGCATCTTGTCCATAACCTGCCGCATGCTCATTTCCAAGAGACACAATATCTGCTCCCAATGCTTCCAATATATTCATACGTTCTGCATTGGCATGCAGGATCGAAGTCTTTCCTGATAATGCCTCCCCTTTACTGCTGATGCTGAATTCCTGATTCAAAAAGAGTGCATCCGCTCCTGTCATCGCACTTAAAATCTGCTCTGAGAGCATCTGGCTTAAATCTCCAGTCTCATCGTATTTGCCCAGTGTATAACCTTCTTCTGTCAGTGTCAGGTTTCCTGCTATCGCGATCTCCGCCTGTCCGTCCTTCGCGCCGTCTTTCTGATAGATATGATTTGCAGCTGCTGTCTCATCATCTTTTAAGTACCCTTTATACTCATCAGACAGCACATGCAGCGTCTTTCCATAGCTGCTATAAAAATCCTCTGCGGATACTTTTCCTGATTTCATGGTTTTTTGAAGCTTTCCGGAAGATTCATCCGGATATGTCTTCTGGATCCATGCTGCAAAGTCCTCTGCTTCTTTTTTTACGTCTTCCGCAGACGCATCCGGATCTGCCTCAGAAGCAAATGTCTCATAGCTTGCACTGATCGCACCGGCAAGTCCGCTGCCCGATGTCTTCGTTGTATCTTTTGGCTCGCTTTTCTTACCTTTTATCGTGAAAAACACTGCCGCAGCTGCAACTGCAATCACCACCAGAGCGATCACAAGGATCATAACCTGCTTTTGCACCTGCTTTTTGCGCTCTGCTTTCTTCTGTTCCCTTACCGCTTCATCGTATCGTTCACTGCTCATTTTCTCTTTTGAACCTCCCTGTGATTTATCAAAAGATGCAGAACTCACCGTCCTGCATCTTCGCTCCCCCGTTATATATCAGCCTACTTTCAGCTTAAATTTCTGAATCTCTTTCTCATCAGAAACCTTTTCAATGATTCCGCCAAGACCGCGCAGCTTTTCTTCAAATCTCTCGTATCCTCTCTGGATATAGACGATATCATCCACAATAGTGATTCCGTCTGTCGCAAGCCCTGCGATACAAAGCGCCGCACCTGCTCTTAAATCCGGCGCACTGACTCTCGCTCCGGAAAACTTCTCTACACCTTCGATGGTTGCAGAGTTGCCCTCTACTTTGATCACTGCACCCATTCTTGCCAACTCATCCAGATACTTAAATCTGTTCTCAAAAATACTCTCTGTGATCGTACTTGTACCCTGCGCGAGCGCAAGCACTACCCCGATCTGCGGCTGCATGTCTGTCGGATATCCCGGATACGGCAATGTCTTCACCTGTGTGCTTCTCAAGCGGTTCTTCGCCACCACTCTTACCGCATCATCAAACTCTTCTACTTCACATCCGATGTCCACAAGCTTGGAGATTGTCGCATCCAGATGTTTCGGAATGACATTTAATACCGTCACATCTCCCTTTGTCGCTGCTGCAGCAAACATAAAAGTACCTGCTTCAATCTGATCCGGAATGATGGAATATTCTGTCTTATGGAGGCTCTTGACTCCACGAATCTTGATCACATCTGTTCCGGCACCGCGGATGTTTGCTCCCATGCTGTTTAAGAAGTTCGCAACATCTACGACATGAGGCTCCTTGGCAACGTTCTCCATGATCGTAAGACCGTCCGCCATGGCTGCTGCCATCATCACGTTGATCGTTGCTCCTACAGATACCACATCAAAATACAGATGTGTTCCTCTCAGATGCTCTGCTTCTGCCACGATCTTGCCATGCTCAATATCCACATCCGCACCCAATGCGCGGAATCCCTTCAGATGCTGATCGATCGGTCTGCTTCCGATATTGCATCCGCCCGGCAGAGCCACTTCTGCTCTCTTGTACTTTCCAAGCATCGCACCCAAAAGATAGTAAGATGCTCTGATCTTCTTGATATAATCATATTCTATATTAAAGTCTGTAATTGCGCTTCCGTTAATCTTAACTGTGTGTCTGTCAACTCTCTGAACCATTGCTCCGATTCCCTGAATCGCTTCCAGCAACACATTGATATCATTTACATCCGGCAGATTGTCAATCAGAACGGTCTCGTCTGTCATGATCGCTGCCGCGAGAATAGCCAGTGCCGCATTTTTAGCTCCGCCGATTTCAACTTCCCCTACCAGCGGATTGCCGCCTTTGATAATATACTGCTCCATATTGCACCTCGATTATCGATAATTCTATCGTAGTCCCTTGTTAAATTTCATTACTCCCGACTTATAAAAGCAAAAAGAAACGATAATTCGCCTTTTTACCCTATAATACGATTAGTTATTATACCATAAAATTTCAATTTGTAAAATCATTTTTTCTCCAGCGCCTCGATCTGGGTCAAAACTGCATCGATCGTTTCCTCGATCTGACAGCCGTCCTCGCATATCGTAAGGTCTGCATATTGTTCAAAAAGTTTTGTCCGTTCTTCATACAAATCCCGGAAAGTCTGCCCTTCTCTGAGTACGACTCCCCGTTTTTTCGGACTGCGGATCCTCTCTTTTATTGTGTGATAGGAAGCCTTCAAATATACGACTGTTCCTATTTCTTTAAAATGTTTCATCGCCTCTTCGCAGTATACAACACTTCCTCCCGGAGAGATGACGGCGCGCTCGGCATTCACCTGACAATTCACCTGATTCTCAATGGCAAGAAATCCATCTTCCCCCACATCTGCTATAATCTCTCTGAGCAGACGTCCCTCTTGCTTCTGAATCAATAAATCTGTATCGATAAATTCCATTCCCAGCCGTTTTGCGACAACCACTCCGACCGTACTCTTTCCAACTGCCGGCATTCCTATAAAAATCAGATTCTTCATACGTATTTTCACCCTTATTTTTCCATAATCATGTTAACTTTTATCCCAAAATCTTCGTGTCTACATCGTTTTTATCATAGCACAAAATCTGTAATTAGTAAATTCTGTGGCGAGACCTGCGATGATCACTTCTTCTTTTATATAGTTCATGATACAGCATAACTTCAATCAGATTCTGAAGCCAGTTCGGCATACGTCTTCTTTCCGGTTCCCGCCGATTCTGTTCCTGCACCTGCATAAATTCAGGTTCCCATTCAGATTCCGGCTCCTGCATCCGCTCTGCCTCTTCCATCTGCATGACACTGTTTTCTTCTGCCTGCGACAGAAGTCCTTCATATTCTGTTCCATAGAAAATTTTTTCATGTTTTCTTACATTTTCACAGACTCTTTTGCACATCAGATGCAGCTGCAGACGGTCAGGATATTCATCATACATCATGCTGTTGTCATATTCCATCCTGTCACATTCTTCCTCTATATACGGGAGCAGCCGTTTTGCCACATCCGGATAAAGACTCTTCATGTACTCATAATCTCTACGCTCTTTGCGCTCATCATCATACTGCAGCGGCAAAGGGTACGCCATATAATATGGTAATTTTTGGTTCATAGCTCACACTTCCATTTCAGACATTATATGACTAATATATGTGATTTTTGAGATATGGTGATTTTCCTTAAAATATGTTAGGCTAATATAGAGCATATTTTTTCTAACATTCATTTTATTTCATAAAAATGACGTGAAATATCTTATTCATTTCAAAAACAAGCAAACGCACTGTATCGCTCCGTCATGGAATTGATCGTGCGGGCCAACAAACAGAAGTTTGAGGAGGTAAAAGGAATGTGTGATGCACTGCGGGAATTGATGAAAGATGAGATTGATGCGGAAGTAAAAAAACAGGTACAGGAAAAAATCAATGCAGAGGTAGAATCAGCCGTAGAAATTACAAAAAAAGAAAGCACCAAAGCAACAGAAAAACGCATCAACGCTCTGATTATTGCACTGTCCAAGGCTGACCGAATGGAGGATATTGTAAAGGCGGCCAAAGACCATGACTATCAGCAGAATTTATTTAAAGAATTCGGACTGTAACTAATTCTGACTATGAAATTCCCAGACATACGAGAGTCAACTATGTCTGGGAATTTTTAGCAAAATCAGATGGAGTAAAACCAGTTTCTCTCTTAAATGCTTTTGAAAAATAACTTTGACTGGCAAATCCAAGATTCTCTGCAACAACAGATACCTGCCCGCCATCCTGCAATAATTTTTTTGCTACATTAATTTTTAACTTTAACAAATATTTGTGCACGCTTATCCCTGCATATTTATCAAATATTCTTTTCAAACTGGCGTCACTGATATTACAGTATTCTGCAATTTCACTTACCGTTGGCTGGCAGTCGAGATTCGTATTTAAAAAATTGATCGCATTACGAAACGTGATCGCATCCGGAACAGAAGAAACAGAGGATAATGTTCCCCGCTCCGCGAGACTCAAAAATAATTGGCAAAGGTAACTTACAATAATTTGAGAATAATATGGAAATCTGGAAAAAGGATGTAAATAATAATACTCTATTTTTTCTGTTTCTATATTAATTAAATCAACTTTATTCTGCATATATACAAGTAAAGAATCTATAATTTGTGTCTGCTCCTGAGAAAGTTTAAACACTTTATTGCGAAGCCAAAAAGTTAATGGACCACCTGCCGAAAAAGAAAAAGTAAGCACGGTAGCTCCTTTCGAATTGTTCACGATAAATTTATGAAACTCTAATGGTTTGTGAAAAATAAGTTCACCCTGCGACATATTATAGATACGTTCGTCAGCAGAAACGCAGAGCTCCCCGTCTAAAATATACAAGCATTCCCAGAAATCGTGCGTCTCACCTGGAAATTCAAAACCACACTCATAATGAATTTTAAACAAAGAATGCATACTGGTTATATGAATTTGTTCGATAATCGGAATTGCCGGAAATTCATTTTTGATCAACATACAGCTCCTCCCCCATTTATGATGTTACTGTTCACACCAATCCCCACCTATCCACGCGCAATCGTCGTGCTTGCGCACTCCAGTACCGCACTTCGTGCTAGATTGCTTATGTATGGGCGGTGACTGGTTCCACCAGATGTTAAATATAGATTCTTTTCCTTACATGCAGGCATGACGGTTCAGAACCTATATTTAACACCTGGTGTGAACAGTAACCTTATGATCTAAAATTACATATTTTTGGACTTTTATTGCATAGATTTGCTCTTTTTATATGTGTATAATAACACTAACAAAGAGTCCTGTAAATAAGAAGGAGAATGAACATGGACAAAGTTTTAAAAGTAATTTTGATCGGTGCAGGAAACAGGGGCGAAACATATACCGATATTATGGCTCAGATGAGTGACAAATTCAAAGTTATTGCAGTTGCAGAACCCATCGAGAGCCGTAGAAATAATATCCAGAAAAAACATCAGATAGCCGATAATCTGTGCTTTGAAGATTGGAAGCCATTACTTGATCTTGGAAAGATCGCGGATGTTGCTGTTATTTCAACGATGGACAAACAACATCTGGAACCGACACTGAAAGCAATTTCTTTGCAATATGACATTTTATTGGAAAAACCAGTATCCCCGGACCCAGAGGAATGCAATAAAATTGCAGATTATGCGGAACAAATGGGAAGTAAAGTCATTGTTTGTCACGTACTTCGATATACACCATTTTTTATTACAATCAAAGAACTGATCAATGACGGAAGACTGGGAGATATTATTTCTGTTAATCATGAAGAATGTGTTGGAAATGTACATCAAAGCCACAGTTTTGTCAGAGGAAATTGGGGGAACTCTAAAAGATCTTCCTGTATGCTGTTGCAAAAATCCTGCCATGATATGGATATTCTGCAATGGTTAATTGGAAAGAAGTGTAAAAAAGTACAATCTTTTGGCACCTTATCCTATTTTAAAGAGGAAAATGCTCCAAAAGATGCACCGGACTATTGTATTCAGGGATGTCCGAAAGCAGACACCTGCCCATATAATGCTGTCAGACTTTATCTGGACGATAAGGAAAATGACTGGTTTCGAACAACCTCAACCAGAGAAGCAAATCCCACTGATGAAATGGTGGAAACAGCACTTCGTACAACACAATATGGAAAGTGTGTATTCAAATGTGATAACGATGTTGTAGACCATCAGACTGTCAATATGATTTTTGAAGATGATATCACTGTTACCTTTACTATGAATGCCTTCAACAAAGGCGGCAGATTTATACATATTATGGGAACAAAAGGGGAATTGCACGCAGCAATGGACGGGCTCGGAACTCCTATTACAATATATGAATTCGAAACAAAGCAGACTACAGAAATTCCGATTGTTGCCAAAGATGGCATTACGAATGGGCATGGCGGCGGCGATGATGGCATTGTGTACTCTCTTTATGAGTATCTGACTGGGGAATATCAAGGCTTCTCTGTTTCTGACATCCGAACATCCGTAAATAATCACCTGATCGTGTTTGCAGCCGAAGAATCAAGAGCAAACGGGACCGTTGTAGATTTCGACACTTTTGTAGAGAATCTGCGTTAATTTTCACAAATCTATCAAATCAATGATAATTATATGGAGGAATATATTATGAAAAAACCAGTATTAGTCATTATGGCCGCAGGAATGGGAAGCCGTTATGGAGGATTAAAACAAATTGACCCAATCGATGATCAGGGACATATCATCATGGATTTTTCCATTTTTGATGCCAAAAGAGCAGGATTTGAAAAAGTCGTTTTTATTATCAAAAAAGAAAATGAGAAAGATTTTAAAGAAGTAATCGGAAATCGTATGGCAGATGTCATGGACGTAGAATACGTATTCCAGGACTTGACGAATCTTCCGGAAGGGTTTGAAGTTCCAGACGGAAGAATAAAACCATGGGGAACCGCACATGCCGTTCTCAGCTGTATTGATGTTGTAGATGGTCCTTTTGCTGTGATCAATGCGGATGATTACTATGGAAGAGATGCATTCCAGAAAATTTATCATTTCCTGTCAACACAGAAAGATGATGATAAATACCGTTTTACAATGGTAGGATATCATTTGAAAAATACATTGACAGAAAACGGTCATGTCGCACGGGGCGTTTGTACTGTGGATGAAAATGGATATTTAGTAGAAGTTACCGAACGCACTCATATTGAAAAAAAGGGAGAGCGGGCCGCTTTTACAGAGGATGATGGAGCCTCCTGGACAGAGCTTCCAATGGATGCTGTCGTTTCTATGAATATGTGGGGATTCTCAGAAGGATTTCTTCAGGAAATCAAAGCAGGATTTGCTGCATTTCTGAAAGAAGGTTTAGAACATAATCCATTAAAATGTGAATATTTCCTCCCAACCGTAGTAAGTAATTTATTAAAAGAAAATCGGGCAACCGTGTCTGTGCTTACCTCAAAAGATAAATGGTACGGTGTGACATACAAGGATGATAAACAGGTTGTCGTAAATGCAATTCAGACTATGAAAGACGACGGTATCTATCCGGAAAAAGTCTGGTGCGGGGAAACGGAAGCATTGCTCAATTTCCAGTTAAACGCAATGGTAATGAAGGCAGTACGTTACGGAAGCGGACATATCAACGATACCTTTTTGGTCACATTAAAAAGAGAAGAGGGAACCGAAGGCCGTGTAATCTTACAGCGCATGAATAAAAATATTTTTAAAAACCCGGAAGAGTTAATGGAAAATATTTTAGGAGTGACATCATTTCTCCGTAAAAAAATCATTGAAAACGGAGGTGATCCTGAACGAGAAACATTAAACGTGATTCCGACCAAAGACGGAAACTCATATTTTGTGGATTCCGAGGGTGAATACTGGAGATGTTATAATTTTATTGAAGGTGCTACAAGTTACGACCAGGTAGAAAGTGAGGAAGACTTTTATCAAAGCGCAGTCTCTTTTGGTAATTTCCAAAGATTACTGGCCGATTATCCGGCAGAAACCCTTCATGAAACGATCAAAGGATTCCATGATACAAAAGCCCGCTTTGAAACATTTAAAAAAGCTGTAAACGAAGATATTTGCGGACGTGCACATTCTGTTCAGGATGAAATTCAGTTTGTTCTTGCTCATGAAGATCTCGCAAATGCATTTGGAGATATGCTTGAAAACAAAGAATTGCCACTTCGTGTAACGCATAATGATACAAAATTAAATAACATTATGATCGATAACGAAACCCACAAAGGAATCTGTGTGATTGACCTGGATACCGTTATGCCGGGACTTGCCATGAATGATTTTGGAGATTCTATCCGTTTCGGTGCAAGTACAGGCGCAGAAGATGAAACTGACCTCGATAAAATCCAGTGTGATATGAACTTATTTGATATTTACGCAAAAGGATTTATTGAAGGCTGTGCCGGAAAATTAACAACAAAAGAAATTGAATTGCTGCCTCTTGGAGCCAAAGTAATGACCTTTGAGTGTGGCATGAGATTTTTAACAGATTATCTGCAGGGAGATACCTATTTTAAGATTCATCGGGAAAACCATAACTTAGACAGATGCCGCACACAGTTTAAGCTGGTATCTGACATGGAAGCAAAATGGGATACCATGAATGCCATCATTCAAAAATATAAAAAAACGCACTAATACAAAAAGGGGGGCTGGTCACCTGAACCGCCCCTCTTGCTTTCTTACGGATTCTATTCCTGCATCTTCTCTTTATAATGATGCGCATCCTCCAGCATCATATCTTTCACCTTCATCAGACGGATTTGAGTGCTTCGTTCATTCTCATCTAACTTCATGGTAATATATTTGATGTTCTCTTCTGCCTCCGGAATAATCACATGTTCCAGCGCGTTGACACGTCGCCTTGTCTTTTCAATCTCTGCTGCCATCAACTGGCATGCCTTCTCACATTCTGCCAGCCGGATCATGTCCGGCAGGATATCTGCCAGAGACTTTACTGCTCCATCCAGATCACTGGATGTAAATGCAAATCCATATGAATAAATGTCATTTTCATCCGCAGTTCTCGTTTGATATGCAAATGTCGGAATGTTGACACTCATGATATTCTTTTCCCCAGGTGTCAGTGTGATCCCCTGCTTTGGTGCCATCAATGCAGTATTCAGTGCCGCCTCAGACATCCCCGCTTTGGCAATGACAAAATTTTTATTTGCTGCGAGAATCCCGGCTTCCACTTTTTTACGCACTTCCATGTTTTCCCGCACCAGATCCAGATACTGACGCATCAGCTCATCCCGCTTGTCTTTTAAAAGCTTATGTCCGCGGATTGCCGTGATCCGCTTTTTTTTCAGACGGGTCAATTCCATACGGGTAGGATTTACCTGTTTTGATGCCATCGTTTCTCACCTCTCTTTCCGGGCATAACATTTATGCCTGATAATACTGATCCAAAAACTTGTCGTCGATACGCTTCAACTCGGTTCTTGGCAGCATGGAAAGGAGTTTCCATCCGATATTCAACGTCTCTTCAATGCTTCGATCCGTATTGTATCCCTGAGAAACATATTCTTTTTCAAATGCATCTGCAAATTTTGCATACATCAGGTCAATCTCAGTCAGCGCCGCCTCTCCCAGAATCACCATCAGCTCTTTTGCATCTTTTCCTCGTGCATAAGCTGCAAACAACTGATTCATGGTATTGGAATGATCAGCTCTGGTCTTGCCCTCTCCGATTCCTTTGTCTTTCAGACGGGAAAGGGACGGCAGTACATCGATTGGAGGTGTCACACCTTTTCGGTACAGCTCCCTGCTCAAAATAATCTGTCCTTCTGTAATATATCCGGTCAGGTCAGGGATTGGATGGGTCTTGTCATCCTCCGGCATGGTCAGGATCGGGATCATCGTGATACTTCCCTTTTTGCCGTTCTGACGCCCCGCACGCTCATACATCGTGGCAAGGTCTGTGTACATATATCCCGGATATCCGCGTCGTCCCGGCACTTCTTTTCGTGCCGCAGACACTTCACGCAGCGCATCCGCATAGTTGGTGATATCTGTCAGGATGACCAGAACATGCATATCTTTTTCAAATGCCAGATATTCCGCAGCCGTCAGCGCCATTTTCGGCGTTGCGATTCGCTCAATGGCCGGGTCATTTGCCAGGTTTACAAACAAAACCGTTCTGTCAATGGCTCCGGTCTCCTTAAAGCTCTCCACAAAGAAGTTGGACTCTTCGAAAGTAATTCCCATCGCAGCAAATACAACCGCAAATTTTTCATCCGTTCCCAGTACTTTTGCCTGTCTTGCAATCTGTGCAGCCAGTTTCGCATGCGGAAGACCGGATGCTGAGAAGATCGGCAGTTTCTGCCCTCGTACCAGTGTATTCAATCCATCAATCGCAGAAACCCCTGTCTGAATGAATTCCTCCGGATAGCTTCTCGCAGCGGGATTCATCGGAAGTCCGTTAATATCCATCCGTGCCTGCGGCAAAATCTCCGGTCCATTGTCAATCGGTCGTCCCAGTCCGTCAAACACACGTCCCAACATATCCTCGGATACACCAAGTTCCATACTTCGTCCAAGAAATCTTACTTTACTGTTGGAAAGATTGATTCCTGTAGAGCTTTCAAATAGCTGCACCAATGCATCGTTTCCATTGATCTCCAGCACTTTACAGCGCCTTGTCTCCCCACTTGCAAGCTCAATTTCTCCCAGTTCATCATAAGTTACATTTTCTACACCGCGCACCAGCATCAAAGGTCCGGCTACTTCCTGTATGGTTCTGTACTCTTTTGGCATTTAGAAGCCCTCCTTCCCCTGTGCAGCGGAAATTTCCGCATCCAGTTCCTGATTTACTTTTTCATATTCTGTATCCAGATCGTCCTCGTGTACATACTTGAAACGTCCGATCTGCTCTCTGACCGGCATATTGATCAGATCCTGCAAGGATGCACCGGCTGAAAGCGCCTCCACTGCTTTCTCATAAAATACCATGACCAATTTCATCATCATATACTGCTTTTTCAGGGATGTATATGTGTCAATCTCATGGAAAGAGTTCTGATGAAGGAAGTCTTCACGGATCGATCTGGCAGCCTCCATTTTCAGACGGTCACCCGGTGACAACGCATCCATACCAACCATTTTTACGATTTCTTCCAGTTCTGCCTCTTCCTGAAGCAGCGTCATCATCTTCTGGCGGCCTTCCATCCAGTCAGATGCTACATTTGCATTGAACCAGGTCTCCATATCATCCAGATACAATGAATAGCTGTTCAGCCAGTTAATCGCCGGGAAATGTCGTTTGTAAGCCAGTGCAGAATCCAGTCCCCAGAACACCTTTACGATACGAAGGGTTGCCTGAGATACCGGCTCAGAGATATCTCCACCCGGAGGAGAAACTGCGCCGATTACAGAAAGTGCACCTTCTCTGCCTTCTTTTCCAAGGGAGATCACATGCCCGGCTCTCTCATAAAATTGTGCCAGACGGCTTCCCAAATATGCCGGATATCCTTCTTCACCCGGCATCTCCTCCAGACGTCCGGACATCTCACGGAGCGCCTCCGCCCACCGGGACGTAGAATCTGCCATCAATGCTACGGAATATCCCATATCTCGGAAATATTCTGCAATTGTGATACCTGTATAAATAGACGCTTCACGGGCTGCCACCGGCATATCGGATGTATTTGCGATCAAAACTGTTCTCTGCATCAGAGACTGTCCGGTCTTGGGATCCTTCAGTTCCGGAAATTCATTTAAAACATCTGTCATCTCATTTCCACGCTCTCCGCATCCGATATATACCACAATATCTGCCTCTGCCCATTTTGCAAGCTGATGCTGGATCACTGTCTTTCCACTTCCAAACGGGCCCGGTACTGCTGCCACACCGCCCTTCGCGATCGGGAAGAAGGTATCAATGACACGCTGCCCGGTTACAAGCGGCATCTTCGGCGGAAGTTTTCTCTGATATGGACGGCCTTTTCGCACCGGCCACTTCTGCATCAGAGTAAGCTCCCGCTCTCCTGTTTCCGTTGTTACAACTGCAACCACTTCTTCTACTGTAAATTCACCTGCTTTGATCTCTTTGACCGTACCTTTTACACCATATGGAACCATGATCTTCTGCTGTACTACCGGGGTCTCCTGCACCGTACCGATCACATCTCCGGTCTCTACTTCATCTCCGGCCTTGACAGTCGGAACAAATTCCCATTTCAGATCTCGCTTCAGTGACGGAACTTCTACACCTCGCTTCAGATTATTGCCCGAGATTTTCATGATGTCATCCAAAGGTCTCTGAATCCCGTCATAAATGCTGGTGATCAGTCCTGGCCCAAGTTCTACAGACATGGGAACTTCCATAGACTCTACCGGTTCTCCCGGTCCCAGTCCGGATGTCTCTTCATATACCTGAATGGACGCCTCATCTCCATGCATCTCTATAATTTCGCCGATCAGTCTCTGCTTACTTACACGCACAACATCAAACATATTGGCATCGCGCATTCCAGAGGCAATGACCAGCGGTCCTGCTACTTTTTTAATTACGCCTTTACTCATTGCCGAATCTACCTCCCACTACTCCTGTGAAAACAGGATATCCGAACCGACTGCCTGCTCCACGGTTTTTTTCACGCCTTCTACACCTGCTCCTGTATTGCCGGACACACCCGGTATCTGAATGATGGCAGGCATGACCTGTTCTTTATATCGCTCGATCTCTTCCGGCAGTTCTGCTGCCAGTGCCTCTGTAATGTAGATGATCCCGCACTCCAGAGCCAGATGACGCAGCTTTTCTTTTCCTTCTTCGGCATCTCTGACCGGACAGATGGAAAGACCCAGTGTCTGAAAGCCGTAAATGCTGTCATAATCTCCGATTACTGCTATCTTATCCATACATCTCCCTGATCCTTTCCCGAATTGCCTCCTCCGGAAATTGATTCTGTTTTCCGGTCAGAATGATTCGAACGGTCTTGATCTCATTTTCCCGCGCCACAATATATGCCACCAGCGGTCCCACAGAAAATGCCTGATATTTCTGCGGTCTCATGGTTTCGATCATCCGGTTGTCACACCACCGCTCAAATGCGGACGGTGACTCTGCCAATGCTTCTGCCCCACCTGCATAGGCAGTTGTGAGCAGATAATCCCGGATCGCATCCATGCCGTTTGCAGCTGCTTTTGCCAAAAGCTCCACCTGAACTGTATCGCAGGGTGCCAGAGCACGCTTTAAAAACTCCTGGCTTTTTCCTGTTTTCTGAGAACGGACTGCAATCTTGATATCTGCGATTGCTACCGCAGACTCTGCATAATCACGGATGATCGCATCCTCTGCGTTTCTTCCGGCCTCAGAAATCGCTTTCAGCGCTGCCCGATCCACGATCACATCACACAACTGTCCGTCACCGGTATGAAGCAACACGTCATACGCTTCCTGAGCTGCCTCTGACATTGCCGGCGGAAGACGCCAGAATTCTTTATTCTTTACAATCTCCAGCATCTGCGCCCCGGGAATGGAACAATCATTGTAAAAAACATTCCGATCCTCTGTCCCTGTACATACTACTTTGATTGCTGCTTTTACATTGTGAAACACTTTTGTGTAGGACATCACATCAAAAACAGACAAATCCGGAGCGATATCCGAAATCACTTCCCAGATTTTCTCCTCTTCCCGCTGCAGCATCTTCACCGGATCGTGTGCATCCGCCGGATCTCCCCATCCCTTCTCGCTCAAAAGCTGAAGGCACTGTGTTTCGTTCTGACACGCCATCAGCTGTTCAATGACACTTTGTGTCAACAGAGAACCCTCCAGTGCCCGTATGCGCGCAACCGCGTAGGTATATTCCAATTCATTCAAGACGAATCCCTCCTTCTTGCTTTCTTTTGCTGCCTGCAAAAAACGGCTGCGCTCTATACAAATAATATTTTCTGTACAACATCCGACAATTCATCCTGCTTTGTGTGGAACATTGCCCTGATCGTACAATTTTCTTCAATCCCGCCATAAACCAGCACAAATCCGCCGTCCATATCCTTCGGTTCTTTCGAAACCACAAGATGACCGCCTTTTTTCTGTGCCGTCTGTTCAATCACGTCCTCAAATTTCTGCGGCATACGCGCAAGATCCGCAGCAGAAAAATAGATTGTTCCCTCCTGCGGAAGTGCATATGTTTCCAGCAGCTTCTGAAGCATCTCAAAGTATGATTCCGGTTCCAAATGCAGTACCTGCTGATATGCCTTGTTAAGAACCTCCTGTATCACTTCCTGTTTTGCCTGCAGAAGAGCCTGCTTTCTCTGCATTTCACTGGAAGATGCAATGCGCTGTGCATAGTCTTTTGTCTCGTCTTCCGACTTTTTAGCCATGACTGCGCTCTGTTCCTCCATCTGCTCTCTTGCTTCTCTTAAAATCTCTTCCGCCTTTGTCCTGGCTTTCGAGATCTGTTCTTCCGCTGAGTGATTCGCTTCGTCCAGAATCTGACGTTTCATATTCTCTAATCCACTCATCCTTCATGCTCTCCTTTTTCGTTCACTTTGGCTCACTCATTTACACCTGAATTCCGCTGACAGCCAGGAAAGAGATCAGAAGTGCAAGGATTGCATAAGTCTCTACCATCGCCGGAAACAGCATTGCTTTACCAAACTGCTCCGGTCTTTTTGCAATGATCCCGATCGATGCTGCGGCTGTCTTTCCCTGCGATCTTCCGGAAATCAGACCTACAATTCCGATTGGAAGGCAGGCTGCCAAAATCAGAAGTCCGGTTGTCACATCCACCTCTGCAAGTCCTCCGCCAAGAATTCCGATTTTAGACAATGTGATAAATCCAATCAGAAGACCATAGAGTCCCTGTGTACCAGGAAGAAGCTGTAAGATCAATACTTTCGCGAATTTACCTGGATCCTCTGTTACAACACCTGCTGCCGCCTGACCTGCGATTCCAACTCCGATCGCAGAGCCTGCACCTGCGAGAAGTACTGCGATTGCCGCACCACAAAGTGCATACACGATTCCTAAATTTTCCATAATGCTCATAACTAAGATTCCTCCTTAACATCTACATATTTTGTATCCGGGGCGAACGGATGAAATGCTCTTCCGCCTCCCTCGTAAAATTTTCCGAAAAACTCCACAAACTGCAGACGATTCGTGTGTACATATGCTCCCAGCAGATTGATTGCCAGATTCAGCGTATGCCCGATTACAAAAATAACGAGAAACAAAATCACGCCTGCAATATTGTTTGGCAGCATGCTGCCCATCTGATTGATCACCGATGCGATTACTCCTGTTGCCAGTCCCAGCGCCAGCAGACGGGAATAGGACAGCACATCACTGAGCCATCCGGTAATGTTGTACAGATCATAAGCACCAAGCGCAAGACGCAGCGCTGGATTTTTCTTGTCCCTGCCGGACATCAGCAAAATTCCCACCGCACCCGCGATCGCCAGTCCCTTTGCCACCAGGTTCACTGCATCCGGAAATACAATCTGTATCTGCGAGATCGATGAAAAAATCTCACTCGGAAGCAGCATCAGGATCAGCCCGATCAAAAGCATAAACCAAAGTACCACATCACAGAAGAAATCCAGGATCTTCTTCTCTTTCAGGCACATATATCCTTTGATGCCAAGTCCCACAAACAAATGGATCATACCAAACAGCATCGAATACATCAAAAGCTTCATCGGGTCATTCAATGGAATGAACCAAAGAGCCGGCACCGTTATCGTTGTTCCGAAAAACTTCTGGGATACAATATCTACAATATTCCCAAAATATCCGCCAAACAGAATTCCCCAGATCAGTGTGGAAATTCCGCAGTACATAAACATCTTGATCGATTGATACATTCCCCGGCTCATCCGCGGGAATTTTTTTAATAATACGAAACACGCCACTGCAATGATGGCGCCATACGCCGCATCAGAAAGCATCATTCCGAAGAAAAATACATAAAAGAATGACATAATCGTCGTCGGGTCAAATTCTCCTCTCTTCGGAAGTCCATAGGACTCCACAATTCCTTCCATACTTGCGGAAAATGAATTGTTGCTTAAAAGCGTTGGCGATTCTTCATCCTCTTTGATTTCTTCAATATCAATGACGCACGTAAACGCCTTCGTCAGACTCTCTTCAATGCGTCCTGTATCTTTTGCCGGAGCATATCCTGTAATGAAAAATGCCCGTTCTGACTGCGGCAGCTTTCCGAGCACTTCGTATTTTTCTGCCCGCACCCTGTAATCATCTGCAAGAATCCGGATATTTTTACGCTCACCGGCAAATGACCGTACCTCTTTTTCAATTTCCAGAATGCGCTCTTTGCACTCCCGACATGTTTGTTCCAGCTCCGCCTTCACTGCCGCAGGCTCTTTGTCCCATATCTGGGACGGTCTTGCAAATCCACGGCTTCTCAATACTTCTTCCAGCTTTTCTGCATCCTGTGTAAGACAAACAACCGCCAGATACACGGTATCCTTATCCGAATGGATAACCGACACATCCACACCATCTACTTCCGGTGCATCCTGTGCGAGCATCTGATAGATCTCTTCCAGCGTGGCAAGCGGCATGGTTCCGATCAGCATCACTGTATGTGCCGTACCGCCATAATTCATCGGTACATGAAGATCCATCCACGGAGTCAGACTTTCCATACTGTTCTCCAGCTTTAGGATACCGGCTTTTTGTTCTGCCTTTTCTTTATCCAGCGCAAGAATCCTCTTGACTGTACATAAAAGTTGTTCCTTCTGATCCACCACTTTTTGATAATCATCTGCTTCGATCAGCGCTTTCCCTTCCAGTGCAGAAAACATCGACTTCTTCTCCGGCGCATACCGATCCAGAATTTCCAGTGCCTGATCTGAAAGTGAAGCGCTCTTTTCTAATTCCATTCGCTCCTGTCTCGTATCCATCGTTGTAAAATCAGGATCCTCCTCCAGAATCTGGCTGATCTCCATCACCTTCATCCTCTGAAGCTTTTCCAGAACTGCTTTTCGATCTTTTTTCAGGGCGCAGATACTGATTTTTTGCATCTGCAGTACCGCCATAGTGCACTCCCTCCTTTTTTAATTTCTTTTCACAACACTAACTGAGAAATCACTGCACTCACTGCCTCCGCTTCTTTCTGGACAGCAAACTCCTTTAACACCTTGATTTCTTTCTCTGTCTGCACATGGGCCTCTTCCTGAAATACCCTGGCTTTTTCTCTGGCATCCTGCATCGCATCCTGTGCAGAAATCCGGTGTGTTTCTTCCTGGGATTTGATCATACGTTCTGCCTCTTGTCTGGCATCTTCCAGAATCTTCTGGCTTTTTTCCCCAGCTTCTTTTACAATCACATCTGCCGCTGCTTCGGTTTCACGGATTGCTTTGATTGTTTCTTCCACCATCGATTCTTCACCACCTTCCTTTACTTCCCCATTACAATGCAACTATTCTATGCATTGCGCATGAACTTAATGTCATTATACCGCAAAATGTAATAATGTCAAAATATAAATCCATATCATTCTATTTTTCTGTTAATTTCGAAATCTTCATAAAATATGCTGTTTTCTTCTCGTGCTGCAAACTGCACACATCTACATTAGTATTCACAAAAAACAGGACAGGCATTCTCCAAATAAAAAGAATGTCTGTCCTGTTTTTTATCTGTCCATTTCCAGTTCCGGTCCTACATGCTTGTGATTTCGAATGATTGCATCCATCTCTCTTTTACTGCAGGATGGAAGATCTCCTTTGATCGTATTCTTCACTGCTCCTGCCGCATTCCCATACTCCAATGCTTTCTGACAGTCAAAATCATACGCAAGAAGTCCGTATAACGCCCCCGATACATACGCATCTCCGCTTCCAATCCGGTCTACGACTTCAATGTTGCGATATGGCTCCTCTTCGTAATAGCAATCCTCTTTCGCACTGTAGATTACTGAACCGAACGTATGCTTTTTCGGACTGTGTACGATTCTCTGTGTAGAAGCCACCACAGAGATCGGATATTCCTGTGTGAAGCTCTTCATGATACGCTTCGCATCGCCTTCTTTTAAGAATGTCAGCCTTGCGGTCTCTTCTGAGCAGAAAAAGATATCCACATACGGAAGAATCTCTTCAATACATGCTTTCGCCTCCGGTCCTGTCCAGAGATTTCCACGGAAATTCACATCAAACGAAATCAGTGTACCGTTTTCCTTAAATCGTTTGATCATCTCGATGGCAGTACGGCGGATATTTTCACTCAATGCCAGTGTGATCCCGCTTGTGTGGAAACATCTGGTGCTCTGGAACATCTCCTTTGGCAGTTCTTCCAGACTGATCTTGTCAAAAGAAGTGTGTCTTCTGTCATACACCACTCCCGGCTTTCTCGGATAAGCACCATTCTCATAGTAGTAAATCCCGAGACGGGCATCCTGACTGTCATCATATACCAGAAAATCATCGCTTACTCCGCAGAAACGTACCTTATCTTTTGCATAGATTCCGAGTGCATTGTCCGGCAGCTTGGAGACAACGCCTGTGCGAAGCCCCAGAATCGAAACTCCCGACACGACATTGAGCTCTGCACCGCCAACCTGCTTCTGGAATGTCTCCCCACTGACGATCCTTTCATTATCCGGCGGGGATAATCTCAACAAAATCTCACCTAATGATAATAAATCAAATCTGTTGTTTCCCATCTTGATTCCTCCTGACATTCTTTCCTATCGATTTTAGTTTCATATTATGAAACTAGTTTTTATATTGTGGAACTGTTTATTTGAATTATACTACAACAAGCAAGAGATGTCCAGATTTACATTGAAAAAAATGATCTTACTGCATCATTGCATATAAGACCATTTTTCCTGATTTTCTCTATTTCATTCTATTGCTGTTCCCAGCTCAGCTCATGCAGATGTCCTTCCAGATTCATATGCGCAAAATTCTGCTGGCGAAGTGCTTCATACAAAATAATGGCAACTGAATTTCCAAGATTTAAAGACCGGATGTCTCCCACCATGGGAATCCGCACGCAGTCCTCTTTGTGGTTCACAAGAATCTCTTCCGGAATGCCGGCGCTCTCTTTTCCAAACATGATATAGCAGTCCGGCTCATACTGTACTTCCGTATAGACTTTCGGAGCCTTTGTTGTCGCCATGTAGATTTTTGCTCCCGGATTCTTCTCCAGAAAATCCTCAAAATTGATATACGTTCTTACATCCAGATCTGCCCAGTAATCCATCCCCGCACGCTTTAATGCTTTCTCATTGAGACGAAATCCCAGCGGCTCGATCAGATGCAGTCTGGTATTCGTAGCAACACAGGTTCTTCCGATATTTCCTGTATTTGCCGGGATCTCCGGCTCATGTAACACGATATTTAACATGATGCTTTATCCTCATTTCTCAGTTTTTCAATAAAGCGCTCCAGTCTTCCCAGCGCCACCTTCAGATCTTCCAGAGAATATGCATAGGAAATACGCAAGAATCCCTCTCCACACTCTCCAAATGCAGTTCCCGGCACCACCGCAACTTTTTCTTCCATCAAAAAGCGGGTTGCAAATTCTTCCGAAGTCATGCCGAATTCACTGATATTCGGGAACACGTAAAAAGCTCCGAACGGCTCAAAACACTCCAGTCCCATTCTTTTGAATTCATGCATCAGGAAACGCCTTCTCTGATTGTAGGATTTTCTCATTTCCTCTACTTCATCTCCGCAGTGGCGCAGTCCCTCGATCGCTGCATACTGACTGTTTGTCGGCGCACACATAATGGCATACTGATGCAGCTTTACCATCTGCTCAATGATCAGCTTTGGTCCGCAGCAATATCCCAGACGCCATCCTGTCATGGCAAAGCCTTTGGAAAATCCGTTGATCACGATCGTTCTCTCCCTCATCCCTGGCAGAGCTGCAATTGAAACGTGATCTCCCTGATAACTTAATTCCGAATAGATCTCATCGGAGAGCACGTACAGGTCATGCTCTTTGATAAACTCTGCCACCGGCTCCAGATCTGCTTTTGTCATGATCGATCCGGTTGGATTGTTCGGAAACGGCATCACCAGGACTTTTGTCTTCGGCGTCACTGCTTTTTTCAGATCCTCCACTGTCAGCTTAAATTCATTTTCATACTGAAGCGGAATGATCACCGGCACACCATCCGCCATAATCGTACATGGAAGATACGATACATAACTCGGCTGCGGAATCAGAACCTCATCTCCCGGATCCAGCATACAGCGAAGTGCCACATCAATGGCCTCACTTCCGCCGACTGTCACCATGGTCTCTTGCATCGGATCATAAGATACTCCGATTTTCCGCTCCAGATAGCTGCAGATCTCTTCTCTTAGTTCTTTAAGTCCTGCATTGGATGTATAAAATGTACGTCCCTTTTCCAGAGAAAAAATGCCTTCCTCACGGATTCTCCACGGCGTATCAAAATCCGGTTCTCCAACACCCAGAGAAATCGCATCCTTCATCTCATTTGCCACGTCAAAAAATTTACGGATGCCGGACGGCTGGATCTCTACGATCTTTTTTGATAATGGATTTCTCATTACGGTGTCACCAGCATCCTTTCTGACTCACTTTTTGAAGAAAGGATCGTTCCGTGGTCTTTATATTTCTTCAAAATAAAATGAGTCGCTGTACTGATCACTGAATCCAGAGTAGAAAGTTTTTCTGAAACAAACTGCGACACTTCTTTTAAAGTCTTTCCTTCCAGAGAAACCAGAAGATCATAGCCGCCGGAGATCAGATACACTGCATGTACCTCCGGATAGTTGCAGATGCGCTCTGCAATCTTGTCAAATCCCTGACTTCTCTGCGGTGTCATACGCACTTCGATCAACGCTGTCACCAGTTCTACTCCTGCTTTGTCCCAGTCGATCAGCGTGTGATATCCACAGATTACTTTGTCTTTCTCCATCTCTGCAATCTCATTGGCAACTGTCACCTCATCTGTTCCAAGCAGTACTGCCAGTTCTCCAAGATTGGCTCTGCTGTTTTTCTCTATATAGTATAAAATTTCTTTTCGGATCAATTCTCGCTTTTCCATCGTTTTTATTCTCCTTATTCTGATCTTACCTCTTTTTGTGCCTGCTCTTCCCACCAGCGCATCAATTCATCCGGAGCAGGTCTGTCCAGATAACGCACTTCGTCTCCGCTTGTGATTACTTTTGCATGATCTGCTGTCGTAACCCCAAGCACACTGGCTCGTGCCCCACTCTCTTCCAGACACCGCACAAGAGCATTGCCGTCTCTGGTAACCATCAGAACCGTTCCTGCGGAAGTCATCTGATACGGATTCAGGTGATAATATTCACAGACTTCCACACATTCCTGCCGAATTGAAATCCGGGACATTTCAATCTGCATTCCCACATTTGCCGCCTCTGTCAGTTCCCAGAGAGACGCCAGGATTCCACCGCTTCCAATCTGCTGCATTGCAGTCACCAGTGGTTCCCCTTTTGGTGTATTTTCCTGCTTCACACTGCGAAGCGCATGGAAAACCTCCAGTTCTGATTCTATCCCCTGGATCTGACGCATAAATGCCGGAACAAACCGCTTTGAAAGCTCTTCTCTCTTCTCATCGAAAATACGCAGTACGCCTTCTACTGCGATCGAACCACAAAGTACGATTTCCTGATTCGGCTCCGCCTGAGCAAGCGTACGCAGCTGTCCTTTTTCCACACTTCCTGCCGCAGTCACCGATACCACGGACTGGCTCACTGCAGGACTGCTCTCTGCCTTTGCACATGTTATTGCAATCCCCCAGGATGCACACCGTTCTTCCATACAGCGGAACATCTCTTTTAACCGCGACTCATAAGCATATGTTGGCAGAATCACCTGTACCGAAACACCAATTGCCGAAGCCCCCCTTGTCTCCAGATCCAACACGGCACGCATGATCGCATATACCCCGATATTTTTGGAATTTCCAGAAACTGTAGCCGAAGCAAAGACCACATCTTCTGTGTCCCTGATCTGTACCGCAGTACACATCTCTTCCACCGAAAGATCTGTCAGAATCTCTTTTCTTTTTGTATGCAGTTGTTTCAGTACAGAACGTTTTAAAACTGTCTGTGATACATTTCCAACTTTCATCGTTTCCGTCTCCCTTAACCCTCTATGTTCCTGTTCGCAACAGCCACTTTTCTATACCAGATATGGCAGGATCATCGTCGCGATCATCGCAACGACCAGTACCAGCGCTCCGATCGCAATCACTCTTTTGACTCTTTTATCATTAAAATCCACTGTTTTCACCTCTTTAAATTCTCATACCCAATGGGTATTTTAGGTTACATTTTAAACTCTTTGCAGTATTTTTGCAAGAAGCACTGCTCACATTTTGGACTTCTTGCCGTACAAATCGACCGTCCGAAAGTAATGATCTGAATATTATATAAGATCCAGTGATCTTTTGGCAGTTCTTTCATCAGATCCGTTTCAATCTTTTCCGGATCTTCGTTTTTTGTCAGGCCAAGGCGTCTGGATATCCGTTTTACATGTGTATCTACCACCACACTCGGATCATGATAGATGTTTCCCCGGATCACATTAGCAGTCTTTCTCCCAACACCCGCAAGAGAGGTCAGATCTTCCAGACTCCTCGGCACCTCGCCTCCAAATTTATACAGCAGATCTCTGGTACAGGCAATGATATTTTTCGCCTTATTGTGGTAGAATCCAGTCGGCTTGATATCCTGTTCCAGCTCTTTTAAATCCGCATTGGCAAACTTCTCCAGTGTATCATATTTCTGAAACAGATCTGCCGTCACAATATTTACTCTTGCATCCGTACACTGTGCACTCAGCATGGTTGCGATCAGAAGCTGCCACGGTGTCTCATAATTCAGATAACAGACGTACTCCCGTCCATACTGCTCATCCAGAATCGCTAAAATTTCTTTTGTCCGTTTTTTCATACATGATCAGACGAAGTCTGCCCGCCGCAGGCATGTGTTGGATGCCCGGATGGGTATGCCTCGTCTCCTCCTTCTACCCAAAATACGCTTGCCTGATTCGTCAGAACATTCCGGTTCCGGTAATCAAACACGTAGAGATTTCCATTGATCTGCTCCAGATGCGTCATTTTCCGAAGCTGTCTCTTATCATATCCTTCATAGCCCTTCAAATACCGGCGCTCTTCTGCCTCTTTTTCATAAAATGCAGAAGCTTTTTGCTTATCAACGCTGACTTCACCTGCAAACTCCGGTCTTTTTTTCACATTTTCCCGTAAATAGAGATCCAGTATCAACATCTGCCGATAGTTTTCCACATTCTTTTCTACACATGCTTTGATAAATGCAAATAATACTTCATATCTTGTAATTCGGGAGTGATTTATCATATGCAGTCCGTTTTCTTCATAATAACGGCTCAGACTTTCATACAAAGCAAACGTATCTGTAAACTCTTCCTCTAATAATCGCAATGTATTGACAAACTGTCCGCTGTTGTAATAGACCTCCACCATCTCTTCCACACCTTTGAGACGGATCACGTCATCATAGGAGAGCCACTTTGTAGAAAGCACTTCAAACGGCGGCCGATCCTGATATAAAAGCTGATAATCTTCCGTCTTTTCATGCATATAGGAACCTTTTAACACCTTCAGGAATCCAAGCTGGAGCTGCTCCGGATGCAATGCATAGACATCACGGAAGGACTGTGCAAAACGCTCATAATCTTCATACGGCAACCCGGCGATCAGGTCGAGATGCTGATGTACGTTTCCTTTTTCCTGCACTCTTTTTACAATCCGCTTTACTTCTTCAAAGTTCATCTTTCTGCGGATTTCCGTGATCGTCTCCGGATTGGTGGACTGGATTCCGATCTCCAGCTGGATCAGCCCCGGACGCATGGACGCGATCAGCTCCATCTCCTCTTCATTTAACAGATCTGCTGCCACCTCAAAATGGAAATTCGTCTTTCCTCTGTCATGCTCTTTTAAGTATGTCCAGATTGCCATGGAATGACTGTGCTTACAATTGAAGGTGCGGTCTACAAACTTCACTTGCGGCACTTCGTGATCAATGAAAAACTGAAGCTCCTTTTTGACCAGTTCCAGATTCCGAAAACGGAGGCATTTATCAATCGAGGAGAGACAATAGCTGCAGGAAAACGGACATCCGCGACTGGATTCATAATAAATGATCTTATTCTGAAAATCCTCAATGTGATCATACACAAACGGCACTTTACTCAGATCCATGACCGGGCGCGGCGGGTTCTGCCGGCAGGTTCCATTCTCCCGGTATACGATACCCTTGATCGTATCCTGATTTTCCCTCTCCTGATTCCAATATTCCATCAATTCCAGAAAAGTCTCTTCCCCTTCCCCGCACATCACACCGGTCACCTGCGGATACTTCTTCATCACAGAAACTGCATTGTAAGACACTTCCGGTCCTCCAAGCCAGATCTGCATCCCGGGCAGCACTTTGGAGATCTCGGTGATCAGCTGCTCCACATATAAAATATTCCAGAGATAACAGGACAGACATAAAACATCCGGTCTCTTCTTATAGATATCCGATAAAATATCATCCATTGGCTGATTGATCGTATATTCTGCAATCTCTGTCTGCTGTGCATACTTTCCCGCATAAGCACGCAGACTGTATACCGCCAAATTGGAATGTATATATTTTGCATTGATCGCTGTCAGTAAAACTTTCATAAAAACCTCCATATCCGTTGACATTTTAATAAAAACCATGTAAAATTATGAACCGTGCAGCCGGGGTGTTAGCGGTACCTTGTACCTGCAATCCGCTATAGCAGGGGTGATATTACGCAGAGGGTGCAGCATTGCATAGCTGCCCTCGGAAAGTGGCGTTGAGATTTGGGTCCTACGCGACGGGAATCTGTGAACCGTGTCAGGTCGGGAACGAAGCAGCACTAAGCAGAACCTCTCGGGTGCCGTAGGGGTGCCTGGGTTGAGTTAACTACCGAGGTAACGTATGGGGTGATGCATTCGAAGCGTAATGCACGAATGATTTTCCGCAAAAACAGGAAGTTTGAGTTATTCAGACTTCTTTTTTTTATCTTTTTGTTTCTGACGCAGTTCCTTAAAAAACTGTTTCATCATCCCACTGCACTCTTCTTCCAGAACTCCCGTTGTCAGTTCCACCTGATGATTGAACTCTTTCATATCCAGAAGATTCAGGATTGAACCCGCACAACCCGCCTTGGGATTCATACACCCGACTACCACCCGTTTGATCCGCGCCTGCACGATTGCTCCGGAACACATCTGGCACGGTTCCAGTGTCACATACATGGTGCAGTCTTCCAATCGCCAGTCATCCATTTTTTTGCTTGCTTTGCGGATCGCCTGCAGCTCCGCGTGAGCCAGTGTGTTCTTATCCACTGTCCTTCTGTTATATCCGCGTCCGATGATCTTATCCTGATACACGATCACACAGCCAATGGGAACCTCCTCCAGAGCGTATGCTTTTTTTGCCTGACGGATCGCTTCCCGCATATATTTTTCATCCTGATTCATAATGTTTCCTCTTTCCAATTTCTCTCTGCCCTGATCCGGTTCTTTTTTCCCACACATTGAATACATTAGAAGAAAGACAAGACCTGAGGTATTATATGACACCCGGCATCTATTATTTCTATGAATATCAAGCGGACAAAAAAATCCGAAATGTAGGCTTTTTAAAACTGACGCAGACTTTTCAGTCCTGTCATCTCCAGATCTCCATCCGGCAGATTCCTGCTGCATCACAGGAAAAACTACCTCTGTCCATGTTCTTTTTCGAGAAAGACAAACCCCGAAAAAAAACTGTGGCAGAACTTCCCACACAAAATCAGTGTGTATCCTGTCGTGTCACACTTTCAGAAGCTGACTTTCCACCGAATCTGACATTAGCGAAGCTCCATGGTTTTCTTCTGCAAACCGCAGACGGCAGATATTTCGCCGCTTCTACAGGCAACCGGCCATTTTCTGTAAACCTTCTGACTGACTGGATGGAACCCGCCCCCTGCCCGGAGCCGGACCCGGAACCAGAATCTATACCGGCTCCAGAACCTGAACCCCCATCTGTCCTTGCAGAAGAAAAAATGTGCGAACCGCCAGAAGAAACCGCACATCCTTGCGAACCGACTTCCCGTATACGCAAACTCAGTTATGAGGATCTCTCCTCCCTGCAAAAACCATTCTGGCGGCTTGCCAACAACAGCTTTCTGCTGCATGGATACCACAACTACCATCATCTTCTTTTACTGGAAGAAGACGAACACCAGTGGCTTGGTGTTCCCGGTATTTATTCTCCCCGTGAAGCACATGCTGCCGAGTTATTCGGATTTCCTCAGTTTACGAGAGAATACCATCAAAAACTGACGCTCTCCGAAGACGAATGCAGCACGGATAAAGACTTCGGCTACTGGTGCCGCTGTCTTAAATAATCCCGTTCATATCCTGATACAGGCGCTTTGCATAGCTGTCTGTCATCCCACAGACATAGTCTGTCACCAGAAGCAGGCGGAGATACAGCTTCTCTGCCTCGCTCTTTCCTTCTGCCTGATAACTGTAAGCCTTTTTATAGTTATCTGAAATAAATGACAATACCCGGCTGTCAATGGCATTTAACTCCCTGTCGGTATCATAGTACAGCACAGCCTGGATCATACGGTCCATCAAAAAGTCCAGGATCACTGCTTCTTTGACTTCCATCCGGTAAATTTCTCTGGAGGAGAATACATACCGGTATGCGATATTGCCGAGACATTCCATCAGCTTTTCTCCAAAGGTACCGCGAAAGAGGTCTCTTTGAAACGTCCCTGCCATGATGTCTTCATAGTGGTCCATAAATCCTTTTGTCGCACAGTCGATCAGAAATCCCTGCGCGCGAATGATCCAGTTCTTGATGGCATAAGCCTCCGGATTTTGAACACCCTTTTCCTGACCTCTCTGATACAGTTCTTTCAGCTTTAAAACTCCGTCAAACCCGGAATCGGGATATTGCTCATTCAGACATACGAGTTCTTCTTTAAACGCATGATACGACAGAAATCCTTTTACAAATGCATCTTCGATATCTGCCGTCTTATAAGCCAGATCATCCGCAGCCTCAAGAATGTAGGTCAGAGGATGACGGCAGTTCCCTGTCTTCGTCTCCTGTGTGATCTCCTCAAATATCTTCTCATCTGCCAGAAAATATCCCATCTTCTTTTCTCTGATATTCCCGGAATCCGGATGGACCTGTGTGGACGAAACCGGATATTTTATAATCGTATTGAGCAGTGCATAGGTCAGATTCATCCCGTACTCATCCACCAGATAATGAAGTCTCGTTACCAGTCGGAGTGCCTGTGCATTTCCCTCAAAATGATAGAAGTCCTCTTTCATCTGCGGACTCAATATCATATCCAGAGTCTGTCTCTTATAATGCAGTTCGGGAAGCTTCCGCAAAAACCAGTCCCGGATCGCCAGCTCCCCGAAATGCCCGAACGGCGGATTGCCGATATCATGGATCAGCCCGGCACATTCCAGAATATGAGAAATATCCTCCTTCATCTTCCGGGTAAACTTTTGATCCGCTCCACGCTCCAGGATTGCTTCACCGATATTCTGTCCCAGCGACTTGGCAAGAGAAGACACTTCCAGAGAATGCGTCAGTCTTGTCCGTACAAAATCGCTCTGATCCAGAGGAAATACCTGCGTCTTATCCTGCAGTCTCCGAAATGACGCACTTCCTATGATCCGATGATAGTCCTTTTCAAACTCACTGCGGAAATCCGATTTTTTCGCATGCTGTTTCTTTCCGGATCCCCGCATCCGCTTTTCAGATAATAAGGTCTTCCACTCCATAGACAGCCTCCTTTTAATCCAGATAAACCGGCGGCACATACTCCCTTCCAAGCATCGCTTTCTTTCTCTCCTGCTCTCCAAGAAATGCCCACTCTGTCATATCTTTCCACTTATGAGTCCTTCTGTCGTATACCTGAACATATCCGATCCGGCTCGGATGCATTCTGACACTGTTGGACTGATACTCATGACCTGTATATGGATTGATATCACCCACAGACAGATCTTCTCGTTTTGCATCCTCTTCTTCCGCCCGCTTCATCACGGAAGAAATCGGAATATCCTTTGCGATCTCCTCGATGGTACGCTCCTGATTCTCTTCTTCCTCATGTGGCTTTAACTCTTCCAGCGGGAGCTCTATCTGCATCTCTTCAAGTGTCGGCTCTCCATCCTCTAATTTTCCTTCTTTTCTGCGCATCTCTTCTACGGTACGCAGATCCGCAGGCGTCAGTTCAGCAGATTCTCCGCCTAAAATACTCAGCTGAAACGGACAGTCTAAGATCGACGCGATCATCCGCATATCCTGCTCCTGAAAATTGTCTCTTCCCAGTCTCTGCGTCAGATTCTGTCTGGACATTTTCATTCCGGTCTTTTCTTCTATAATCTCCGCAAGTTCCTTTATGGTCATGCCTTTTCGGCTCAATACTACCTTGACCTGTTCTCCAAATGTAAGATCTTCCATGCTCTTCCTCCTTCTCGGATTTTTACATCAGACAGGAAATATTTTTATTTCCCGTCACCCAACTTCTCTCATTGTAGCAAATCCCATTTTATGCGTCAATCGCAAAGACTGTTTTTCCGCTATAGAAAGAAAAGAGTTTCTATCCCGGCTTGCGAAATAAAAACTCTTCCTGTTTATTTTTGTATCTGTGCCAGATATTCTTCCAGCGTAATTCCTTTTTTCATGATCGCCTTTGCAGCCTCTTCTCCCACATAGCGGTAATGCCACGGCTCATAAATATACTGGGTTATATCTGTCTTATCCTTCGGATAACGCAGAATAAATCCATAATTCTGACAATTCTTCATCAGCCACTGCTGCTCTTGCGTCTGTGCCTGTGTCTCATCCAGTGTCTGGTTCGACTCAGATGTGATATCCAGTGCAAGACCCGTTGCATGTTCACTTGTTCCCGGAACTGCCACAGACTTTTTCGTCTCATCGTAAGAATCTAAATACGAATATCCCTGACTGAGCCATGACTGCATGGTATCATTGAACACATTCTTCTGATCATCATACGAGCGGTATGCTGAAATGATCTTCAGATTCATCCCCGCTGTTTTCGCATCCTGAAGCATTTTATTTACAGACTCTACAATCCGGGAGTCTACTTTATGATCTTCATCATCTACAGCCGTCAATTCCGGTGAATAGTCTGCTGCAAGCGGATAAGAACTGTTCACCAGGAGCAGATTCCATTCATTTGACTGCAGATTTACTTCTTTTTGCTCATTCTTTGCTTCCTTCAGCTGCTTCTTCAAAGATTTCGCTTCTTTTTCATACTTTGCCTTGACAGTTTTGATCTCATCATTTTTGTCATGCATCTTACTGTTTGCTGCCAGAAATGTGAGCAAAATCCCTGCTGCCGCTCCAAGGATCATCCCTGTGATCAGTATTTTTTTCGCTTTTCGATTTACTCTTGCCATATTTCTTTTAACTCCATTTGTATTCTAGAATCTAACTCTGAATCGTTCGAACAGACTGCGATTCGATAAGGAAATCCTTCCAGAGGGTACTCACAATAATAATATGTCTCTTCAAACTCCTCCGGCTTTTTTATCAGCCTGGGTGGATTCGAAAGCAGGATCTCAAACGATGACATCTTCAGCGCCATTCCCTTTCTGGTCGCTTTCATGAAGCTTTCTTTTAGTACCCAGTATCTGCAGAACTTTTCCGCTCTTTCCTCTTTTGAATCACATCTGAAAATATCTTCATATTCACTGCGGCAAAAAAAACGTTTTGCTAACTCCATTCTGGCCTTTTGGACTTTCTCAATATCGCATCCAAGCTGTACGCCCTCTCTTGCCTCGGTGTCGATCGAGCACAGCACATAATCCCCGGAATGCGAAAGATTGTAAACTGCCCGGTCGGAAATTTTGTACCGCTTTCTGATCTCCTCCAATAAAAGCCATGCCCCTGCACTCTGAGCCCTGTCTTTCTGAAACAACAGCTTCCTTGCTTTCTCTTGTCGAAACGCAGGAAGTGCTGCAAAATATTTCTGATAACATTCCTCCTCATACAGTGCTCTGATATCTGCAAGCCAGGTACGTATCATACTCTTATCCTTTCAGGTAACGGACTTCAAATGTATCAATCGTGATCGGCTTGTTAAACAGGCTTCCCTGTACACAGCTGCAGCCAAGTTCTTTCAATACATTCAGCTGGTCTCTTGTCTCCACACCACTTGCTGAAACCGGTACTCCCAGCTGACAGCAGGCATCTGTTACTGCTTTTGCCACACTCTGGCTTCGGCCGTTGCCTACAATATTGGTCACGATACTTTTATCTATCTTCAATCCGTCAAATTCCATGATCGTCAGAATCGCTACTGTGGATTCTTTTGCTCCAAAGTGGTCCAAAATCACCCGCACATTGCTCTTTCGAATCTTATTACTCGTCTCTGCAAGCATCTCCTGATTCATATCACTGTAAGACTCTGAAACTTCTACTTCCAGATACTCACAGGACACATGATACTTCTCGATCAGAGCTGTCATTTTTTCTGCTACATCTATCTGTCTGAGCGTTGCTCCCGCAAAATTTACAGCGATTGGGATCATCGGCAAATCTTCCGTCTCCCATCTGCGCAGCGTCTTACATACTTCTTCAAACACATACAGATCCAGATAATGAGACAGCTTGGTCTCTTCCAGAAGTGTCAGATATTTTCCCGGATTCATAATACCCAGATCTTTGTGGTGATAGCGTACCACTGCTTCTGCTCCGACTACTTCCTCAGTATCGACATCCACTTTCGGAACCAGACAGACAATAAAATTGCCATTCTCTATATCGCTGAGCAGATCCTGTTTGATGATAGGCTCATGATGCCCCTTTTTCAAATTCTTATAATACTTCTGCTTCTCTTCACGCATCATACCTTCTGCGCGGCCGATCAGCTTTTCTGCATCAATATCCACTTTCTCCCAGGCATAACCGACAGAGACCAGTCCAAGACTGATATTGTCCAGTTTATGATGTGCATCGTTCACGCTCTTGATAAATGTATCATATGTCGCATCCTCTACCGCTACCAGATACTCATCTCCGGTCATTCGGAACACCTGAGAGCTGCGGAAATGCTCCTCCAGCACTTCACCCACACGGATTACAACCTCATCCCCATATTCATGTCCAAATTCCCGGTTAAAGTTCTTCAATCCATTGATGTCCACAGATACTGCTCCCAGTGACTTGTGCTCTTTTTTCTGTACGTCCGACATATATCTGACGAAGCTGTTCCGGTTCATCAAACCAGTCAGATCATCATGATAACTCAGATATTCCTGCTGCTTCTGCATCTTCTGCAAAAGAATAGACTGTGAAATATATGGAAGGAGAGACCTCATAAAAGAAATCTCACATCCGCCTCTGTGTACCCCTACCGCTGCAAGAACTGCCGTAATTCCGTCTTCCAATGGCTGAGAAACACTGTAGTCTGCTTCTGTCGTATCCGTGATATCCTGTCGGATCCACCGCGGCCACTGCTCTTTATCAAGCATCTTGATCTTATCCCGCTGCCACGGCACAAATTCAGCACACCACTCATAGATTGTAAGAATCTCCTCTTCATCTCTCTCGATATAATACACATATTCTGAATCGTAGTAATCGCGTATCGTACCGAGCACGTCATTCATAATCTCCAGGATCGAACGCTGTTTATAATTCTCACTCATAGTTTCTTTCCCCCGATATCATCCTGCTCCGTTGGATATAAAATTTAAGAATACTCCATTTCTTGCTCATCCACGGAAACACATATAGTTATTTTATAATAATATCTTTTAAAATGCAAGAAATTGTGAGTTTGTGAAAAAGATACAAAAAAATGACCATACAAAGAAAGTGGGAACCTGTTCTCTGCATGATCATTTTGGCAATATTTTGGTTTTATTTTGATTTTCTTAATTATCTTAAAAATTCATTGACAGATACTTACAAGCCGCCAATGCCGCCACACTTCCATCTGCCGCTGCAGTTGTCAGCTGACGCACTTCTTTTGTCCGGCAGTCCCCGGCTGCAAAGATTCCCGGATGAGATGTCATACAGTCCTCAGATGCCAGAATAAATCCATTTTCATCCAGACGTACCAGGCCGTCAAAGATTTCATTCTGCGGAATCTGACCGATTGCTACAAAGACACCGGATACCGGAATATGGAAGTCTTCTCCTGTCTTTTTATTACGCAGGAACAATCTTTCTACCATGAATTTTCCTTCAATATCTTTGACAATGGAATCCAAAACAAATTCTACATTGTCTTTTTCTTTCAGCACGTCTACCAGATTGCTTTCCCCACGGAATTCGTCCCGGCGATGTACCACATATACTTTATTGCAGTAATTCGAAAGGAATTCTGCATCCTGCAGAGCGGTATTTCCTCCACCGATCACCGCTACATCTTTCCCCCGGAAAAATGCGCCGTCACAGGTCGCACAATAAGAGACGCCGGAACCGGCAAGCGCCTCCTCCTGTGGGATCCCCAGATGCCGGTGAGCCACTCCTGTTGCAAGGATCACGGCCTTACATGGATATTCTTTCTGGTCTGTCACGATGATTTTGATCCCGTCTTCCTCACGTACTTCTTTTACACGCTCGGAAGCAGTCTCTGCTCCCAGCTTCATCGCCTGATTCAGCAGATTCATAGAATACTGACTTCCGCTGATACTCTCCAATCCCGGATAATTCTCTACTTTCGGTGAATTTACAATCTGTCCTCCAAAATTCAGTCCTTCGATCACCAGAGTCCGTTTTCCTGCACGCTGTCCATAGATAGCTGCTGTCAGACCTGCTGTCCCCCCTCCGATAATTCCAATATCATACATATCGAGTTCCTCCGTTTTCTATTTTTCTATCGTTTTTCTGCAAATGCCCGGATATTGGACGCATTTGCAAGTTTCTGTACACCTTCTTCTTTGATCACGATCAGTGTCGGCGCCTGCATGACGCCATATTTTCTAACCAGCTCTTCATTCTCTCCCGCATCAACTACTTCATAAGAAATATTCGCTTTTTCCAGGGAATCTTTTGCAAGCTTACAGTTCGGACAGGTCTTCGTTGTAAAAAGAAGTACTTTTCCTTCCTCTGTATTCACCTCTTCGAAAATACGCTGTTCTTCTTCCTGTTCTGTCTCCCTGAAAGTCTCCTGCTTCACATGAGAGTGTTCTACATCATACACTTTTCGCTCTTTAAATTCCTGTAGTTTCCCGTCATTCCAGTTTTTAACCGGACGATAATATCCTGTAATCCTGCTGTATACTTCTGTCTCCTCTCCGCAGATCGGGCAGGTATACTGCTCTCCGGACAGATATCCGTGATTCTTACAGATCGAATACGTCGGTGACATTGTATAATACGGCAGCTTGTAATTCTCTGCGATTTTTCTGACCAGAGCTGCCGCTGACTTCCAATCCGGAAGTTTTTCTCCCAGGAATGTATGGAATACCGTTCCTGATGTATACAGTGTCTGCAGCTCATCCTGAATATCCAGTGCGGCAAACACATCCTCCGTATAGCCAACCGGCAGATGAGAGCTGTTTGTATAATATGGTGTTCCGCAGTCCTCTGCTGCTGTGATGATATCCGGGAACTGCTCCACATCATGTTTTGCCAGGCGGTATGTGGTAGATTCTGCCGGAGTTGCCTCCAGGTTATACAGATCACCATATTCTTCCTGATAGTCGGACAGCCGCTCTCTCATGTGATTCAGAACATCTTTTGTAAACTTCTGCGTTTCCGGATGTGTCAGATCTTTACGGATCCATTTTGCATTCAGTCCTGCCTCATTCATTCCGATGAGCCCGATCGTGGAGAAATGGTTATCAAAACTTCCCAGGTATCTCTTTGTATACGGATACAGCCCTTCATCCAGAAGCTTGGAAATCACCACTCGTTTGATATGAAGTGATCTTGCGGCAATATCCATCATTTTATCAAGTCTCTCGTAAAATTCTTCCTCATTTTCCGATAAATATGCAATTCTCGGCATATTGATCGTCACAACACCAACGGAACCTGTACTCTCTCCACTTCCGAAAAATCCACCGGATTTCTTACGCAGCTCCCGCAGATCCAGACGAAGACGACAGCACATACTGCGCACGTCGCTTGGCTCCATATCACTGTTGATATAATTGGAAAAATACGGTGTTCCGTATTTTGCGGTCATCTCAAATAACAGACGGTTGTTCTCCGTATCCGACCAGTCAAAATCTTTCGTGATAGAATAAGTCGGGATCGGATACTGGAATCCTCTTCCCTGTGCATCTCCCTCGATCATGGTCTCAATAAATGCCCGGTTGATCATATCCATTTCTTCTTTACAATCACCATATGTAAAGTCCTGTTCTGTTCCGCCCACGATCGCCGGCAGATTGGCAAGGTCATTCGGAACCGTCCAATCCAGTGTAATATTGGAAAACGGCGCCTGTGTTCCCCATCTGGACGGAATGTTCACCCCGAAAATGAAAGATTCAATGCATTTTTTCACTTCCCGATATGTCAGATGGTCTGCTTTTACAAACGGTGCAAGGTAGGTATCAAACGATGAAAACGCCTGTGCTCCTGCCCACTCATTCTGCATGATTCCCAGAAAATTCACCATCTGATTGCACAAAACGCTCAAATGCTTCGCCGGAGCAGATGTAATCCTGCCCGTCACGCCTCCCAGACCTTCCTGTATCAGCTGTTTTAAAGACCAGCCTGCACAATATCCGGTCAGCATCGAAAGATCGTGGATATGAATATCCGCATTCTTGTGCGCTTTTCCGATTTCATCATCATAAATCTCCGACAGCCAGTAATTGGCTGTGATCGCACCGGAGTTGCTTAAGATCAGACCTCCGACAGAATATGTCACAGTAGAATTCTCCTTGACACGCCAGTCTGTCACCTTCACATAACTGTCTACGATCTCTTTGTAATCCAAAAGTGTAGAATTCAGATTTCGGATTTTTTCTCTCTGCTTGCGGTACAGGATATATCCCTTCGCAACATCTGCGTATCCCGCTTTGATCAGAACAGACTCTACACTGTCCTGAATGTCCTCCACTGCAATTTTATGTTCTTTTATCTTCGGTTCAAAATCTGCGGTCACCTTCAGTGCCAACAGATCAATAATATCCTGATTATACTCTTTTTCTCTGGCTTCAAACGCTTTTCGTATCGCCTCGCTGATCTTGGTCAGATTAAATTCTGTTATTTCTCCGTCCCTTTTTGTGACTTGATACATGTTTGTACCTCTCCTTTCTGCAGCTAAACGCTGTATTTAGTTTATCACCGACATTTTTGAATGTCAATGAAAAACACCAATATCTAGTATGCAGGTTTCCCTCCAAAAACTAGATATTGGCGTTTATAACTATTTCATCGTTTCTTTATAAGAGTCATCCGCCTGCTGTGTGAGCGCTTTTCCGCCGTTTTCATACCACTTCTTTACGAACGTATCAAAATATTCAGGCGGCTTTTCTCCCACTATGATCTGCAGAAATGTATTCTTCTCTTCTTCCAGCAATTCTTCCGGGATTTTGATTTCCTGACTGCCTAACGAAAGAGGCGGTTGATTTTCATCCAGATTCTCTTTCGTCAAAAGTCCCGTTGCCTGTATCCGGGAAGTGTATGCTGCCCATGCATTCGACGTGGTCACATCTCCTGTAAGGAATGACTTACAGATTTTATAATAAGCAGCTTCTAATCCGTTCAATTTGCTCTGCTGCGTTTTTCCATCCAGAACATCCTGTATATTTTGCTGCACTCTGTAGATCGCATCCCAGTAGTCTACATTGATATTCAACGGTCTTGCTGTCGGATCCACATTCAAAGAAAAATATTCATTGATTTCATCGGACTGCTTCTGATCTTCAAAACGACCATAATCAAACAGTGTACTCACATATTTCCCCACGATCTCCGGATGCTCATATCCCTTTCTTACCACCACATACAGACAGTCTTCATAGGATTGAAATGTACGTGTCCTGGTCGCTGCATTTCCAGTCAGCAGATACGGCTGCCATTTTGCAGTTCTGTCCGCACTATAAGATAAACTCAGTGGATTGTTCGGTGCCCACCAGTATCCGAAAATAGCCCCGCACTTTCCTTCTTTAAGAAGTGTATCCAGATTTTCCTGCTGCCGCAGCAGAAAGTTGGAGTCCAGAATTCCTTCTACATAAAGCTGATGCAGATAGATCAGCGCCTGTTTTGTCTCTTCTGTCACAGAACCATACACCACATTCCCCTGATCGTTCAAAATCCACTGGCTCGGTTTTGCATGATACTGGTCAAAAACAGCATCCAGCCCATAGGTTCCGCTGTTTTCAGAAACCAAATCCGTACTTCCTGCCAACCCCACCGTCTCTTGATTTCCTGCCATATCAGCTTTCACAAACTGCCGGATAATCTCCATCCCTTCCTCCAGCGTTACAGGATCGGAAAGTCCCAACCGTTCCATCCAGTCCTTGCGCAGCCACAAAAGAGAAGCTCCATGATCTACCTCTGCATCCGGAAGTGCGTAGAGTCTGCCGTCAAATGTAGCCGATTCCAGAAGTGCTTCTCCGTAGCTTTGATACATTTCCTTGATCCTTTCTGTGGTACATTCTTCATATACTGTGGTAAGATCTTCGACCATCCCACGCCTGACCAGTTCTTTGACTGTCTCCCTGCCTTTTACCACCAACAGATCCGGCAGCTGCTGATCTTCCATCAAAATCTGAACGGCCTCCTCATAAGAATCGGAATTTTCTCCTTCCAGAACATCTTCGTTTTGAATATTCAACCGTTCTTTCAAGTATCGTGTGTAGGCATTATCCTCATAAGTCGCCTTCACAGGCAGGTTTGCATTATTAGATCCAACGATTTTCCCCAGTGTATACGTAACAAGCTCGGGATATTTCCCATACGGTGTGTGTGCTGCATTTTCCCACTGTGCGTTTATCACTTCTTTCGATTCCACCGTCTTACCGGTTTCCGATCTTTTGCAGGAAGCGATCAGGAACATCGAGAACACACATAACAGCAGTATGTATTTAATTTTTTGTTTCCTGTTTCTCATGTCCGTTCTCCTTCTTCTTTGGAATCCGTATGCATACTCTGGTTCCTTCTCCTTCTTTACTCTCCACCCGGATTTTATTTTCTTCTCCATAGAGAAGCACGATCCGTTCATTGACATTGCGCACACCATACCCTTTGGATCGATATGTCACGATTTGACTCGCTTTTTCCTCTGTCATTCCGTTTCCGTTATCTTCCACCATAAAATATAAAAACAGCTCATCATGCACAACCTTTATCCGCAATACTTTTTCGATCTTTTCCGACACATCCAGCCCATGATCGATCGCATTTTCCACCAATGGCTGCAAAATGAGTTTCGGGATCTCACAACTTCCCATTGTATTATCATAAACTTCCTCCACCCGGAAACTATTATCGTGCATAATCAGCTGGATTTTCAGGTATGCACGGATATTCTCCATCTCGCTTACTACTGTCGTCATTGTCTCCCCCCGGTTCAGACTGGTCCGATAATAGGTAGACAATGCCAGTGTCACCTTACTGATCTCCTGTTCATCTGCTTCGATTGCCTTCCAGTTGATAATTGAGAGTGAATTGTACAGGAAATGGGGATTGATCTGCGCCTGCAATGCTCTCATCTCTGTCCTTTGTAACACAATTTTCGCTTCATATACTTCTGAGATCAGTTTATTGATCTCATCCATCATACGCCGGAAAGTACGAATGAGCACACCAATCTCATCTTTGGAATCACTTTGTACGGTCACTTCCCGGATTCCACTGTGGATCTGATTCATATTTTCCGTCAGCTGTTCCAGCTTACAGACCAGACGTCTGGAAAAGAAATAGCTTAAGATTCCTATCAGCAGAATACAGGCTGTCAGAAGCGGCAGATTTTTCAACATCAAATATCTTGCCGATTCCATAATCGTATCCGTAGGACAAAAATAACAGAATTTCCACTGATTCCCTTCCATCTCCTTTGTCACACTGGAAAAACTTTTCTGTACTTCCGAAATTGTATCCACCTTCCCGGTCTCATATTTAGCGGGAATTTTATTGCAGGAATACACGACATTGCCGTTTTCATCCCAGACAATTCCGGCAAAATCAGATTCCATGATTTTTTCAAACGGTTCGAACAATTTATTATAATCCAGTGTGATCTTCAGCACAGCATTTATCTCACTGCTCCCGTCATAAAACTTTCGGGCTACAATCACTTTATTCTGACTTCCAGTCTGTACATACCAGCGAATCAGACTTCTGTTGTTTCTGGGATACCAGCTTTCTCCCTGAATCTCCGACAAAGGAGCCAGTGTACTTCCATGGGCAACCTGAATATTATCCGCATACAGCGTGATCCCTTTAATTTCTTTGTGATACACCTGCGGCATATTCAACAACGGATCTGCCACCTGAGTATACTTCAGATATGTATTAAAATCTGATGCACGTTCCATTTTCAGCACTTTCCTGAGGTCTCCCGAATAAGACAGATAATCAATCAGATTTTCATAAATCTGCGCCTGATCGTCTATTGCATCGACTGCCTGTTTTAAAGACTCCTGCATATTTTCCATTTCCCGCTCCTTGAGCGTGTTCATCATTCCCATCTGCATATAGCATGTCACGATCAATGTCGGAATGATCCCAGCGATCAAAATCAGGATCATCAGCTTATATCGATATTTAAAATTATGAAACCGATAAAGAAGCTTCTTCATCACTCATACTCCCTTTCCTGCAAGACTCCGGTGTGCTGCCAAAATACTCCCGGAAGCTCCTGCAGAAATAAGAATTATTGGAAAATCCAACCTCTTTTGCGATCTGCGAGATCTTCATACTAGTATTTTCCAGAAGCTCCCTGGATTTCTTCATCCGGATATCCCGGACATAACGGTTCAGATTGACTCCGGTCTCCTCCTTGAATACAACACTTAAATATCCCGGGGAGAGATAGACTTGCCTTGCCAGATTCTCTACATTGAGATTTTCTGCATAATGATGGTGAATGTACTGTTTCACTTTCATAACTTCATTCCGAAATCCCTTGTTCTGCTCCTGTACAAATTTCTCCAGTTCACAGACTACCTGTTCTGTAATTGCCAGTACATCTTCAATTTTCCTGCAGCGGTACAGCCTGTCGATCATTTTTGACAATGCTTTCACATCTCCTGGATTGATCTCCTCATAAATATCTTTGACAATATTAGAAAATACAAATTTCACATACATCTCTGAAAATTTCATACTTTCTCTATATTTTCTCTCCAGCTTCTGAAAATCCTGCCGTAGATGGATACTGTCTTTATATTGAATGTCCTCTTTGATATTATTCAGGACCTGAGATTCTTCTGCCTCATCCATTTCTCTGGTCTCCTGCACTTCCCCTGCAAAGAAAATCTTCTGCCTGGGCTGATAAAATTTTTCTGCCAGTACCTCCTCTAAACCGGAAAATACTTCAGGAAGTTCCTGCCAGTCTGTAATTTCTTCACTTACTGCCAAATAGCACTCCTCATCGTACTTATTCTTAAAAAACTGATATAACTCTTTTGCCACTGTCTCATAATCTGCATATCTTTCCTGAAACAGAAATAAGGACTCATTTGCTGCCACATTCAGATAAAGGAACTGACGGGACATGTGCTCTCTGAGCTGACCCAAAAGCTTTTCTTCATCCACTTCAAAAAAGCAGTTCTCGCCGCCTGCCAGGATCATATGAGTATACTGCCCTCCATCCTGACATAAAAGCTCCGCAGCTTTTGTCCCGTTTTCTTCTTTGCCGTCATACAAAAAATTCTGCAGAAAATATTTTCCCAGATCATCCTGCTGCCTTGCAATTTCTCCTTTCTGCGTATTCTTCTCCAGAATATGATCTCTCACAGAACAATACGTCTTATGAAACTCTCCCGGATCTACCGGCTTTAGCACATAATCGACTACTCCGTAATGCAGCGCCTCCTTCGCATAAGAAAAATCATTGTATCCGCTAAAAATCACTATCTCGATCTCCGGCTGCAACTCCCGTGCAGCTTTCGCCAGTTCGAGCCCTGTCATATAAGGCATTTTGATATCCGAAAACAAAATATCCACCTGTTTTTTCTGCAAAATCCCCGCTGCATCTTTCCCGTTTATTGCCTCTAAAATCTCCAGTTCTTCCTGCTCTCGTTTCAGCAGAAACTTGATCCCGTTTCTCTCCAGTTTTTCGTCATCTGCAATCAATATCGTGATCATGTCCGTCCCCCCTCTGATACATGCCAAAAAATCCGCCATGCCCCTCTGTTGGCTGCATGGCAGATTTTTTATTGATCTGTCCTCTTTATTTTAATCCATTCCCTTTTTTCTTACAAGCCTTATCCTTTCACAGCTCCTGCCACGACACCTTCTATAATATGTTTTTGGCAGCACAGATAAAAGATTACAATCGGGATGATAGAAAGTACCAGCGCTCCCATCATGGCTCCCATATCCACAGATCCATATCCACCTTTTAAATACTGTACTGCGATCGGAATCGTCCGGTATTTCTTCGTATCCAGCACCAGAGACGGAAGCAGATAATCATTCCAGATCCACATTGCCTGCAGAATCATTACCGTGATACAAGTCGGTTTTGAGATTGGCAGAACCACCTTGAAAAAAGTCTGGATTGGAGTGCATCCATCAATCATTGCCGCCTCTTCGATCTCCAATGGAATCGACTTCATAAATCCGGTAAACATAAACACCGCCAGCCCGGCACCAAACCCCAGATAGATGAAGATCAGTCCCCATGGGGTATTGAGTCTGAGCATGTTTGCAATCTTGGACAAGGTGTACATTTCCATCTGAAACGGCACAACCATGGCAAACAGACAAAGCATATAGATCAGTTTTGTCCACCATGTATTCACCCGGCTGATAAACCATGCACACATGGAACAGCACAGGATAATGACTGCAACTCCGCCCACGGTGATAAACAGACTCCAACCAAATGCCTCAAAAAACTTTGTCTGCTCGATTCCGCGGATATAATTTTCCAATCCTACAAACATATTGTCTTTTGGCAGATCAAATGGCACCCGGCTGATGTATGCTTTTTTCTTGAATGAGTTGATCACAACAAGAATGATCGGATATAAGTACAGCAGGCTGATAACAGAGAAGATCAGCGTAACCAGCCAGCCATGTTTTAATTTTTTGTTCACTACTGCTGCACCTCCTTTGATCTTGTCATGCGATTCTGAATCACGGCAACCAGACCAACGATCAGAAAGAAGATCACTGCCTTCGCCTGACCAACACCTTCATAACCGGCTCTTCCATAGAACGTATTGAAGATATTGAGCGCCAGAAGTTCTGACATTTTCGAAGGTGCACCATTGGTCAGCGCCAGGTTCTGGTCAAATAACTTGAACCCGTTTGTTAACGTTAAAAATGTACAAATCGTGATCGACGGCATTACCATCGGAATAATGACCTTGCGAAGTACCTGCCGGGAGTTGGCTCCATCAATCTTCGCCGCTTCGATCAGCTCTCCGGGAATATTCTGAATGCCGGAAATGTAGATGATCATCATATATCCAATCTGTTGCCAGCACACCAGAATGATCATTCCCATCAACCCGTAGGTCCCGGAATATGTAAGTGTTTTTCCCCAATGTACAAGCACTCCGTTTAACAGAAGCTGCCAGATATATCCCAGAATAATTCCACCGATCAAATTCGGCATAAAAAATACAGTCCGGAAAATATTTTTCCCGCGCACTGGTTTTGTTAATACCATCGCCACCGCAAATGCCAGTACATTGATCAATAACATGGACAGTACTGTAAACAACACGGTATACCACAGAGAGTGTAAAAATGTAGGATCCTGAAATACCTTTCCATAATTCTCAAGCCCGATAAATCTGGCGTCTGTCACGGTTGTAAATTTACAGAACGAAAGATAAATACCCAGTAAAAACGGTGCGATAAACCCAATGGTAAATGCGATCATCGTGGGCAGTACAAAAACAGGGAAATATCGTTTTATTGCTTTTTGCATGTCCCTCTCTCCTTCCTCTTGATGGAAAAGGCGGACGGTTTGCCGTCCGCCTCAAATCTATGTTTTTATTCCGCATGCGCTGCCTGATACTCAGTTGCCCATCCATCTACAAATGCAGTTTCCACTGCATCCCATTTTCCAGTTCCCTGTGCATATTCAAGAAGTGCAGAGCCTACATTGTTTTTCCAGTTTTCAGAAGGCATTGTCGTAAAGTTCCAGCTTACAGGTGTCTTGCCTGCCTTGTTATATTCCTCATTTGCCTGCACCAGAGGATTTGACGGCAGATAGTCTTCAAATGTGGTGAACGGTGTCACAAATCCCATCGTATTTGCAAGCATATCGCGTCCCTCATCACTTTCCACAACCCACTGCAGGAAATCCAGAGTTGCCTGAATATCTTCTTCTGAAGCATTCTTATTCACACACCAGTAGTTCTCAGATCCCGTGCAAAGTCCCTGCTCTTCTTCTCCTTTGGCACCGATGTAGATTGGAAGCATTCCCATGTCCTCATCGGCAACTTCCATATCCTTGATGTCGTTGTATGCCCAGGTCCCATTCTGATAAAATACAGCCTCTCCAAGTGCAAATTCGGAGCTTGCGTCCTCTGCCGTCTTAGAGGAGATCATAGACGGTTCACAGGTAGAATCTGTAATATATAAATCCCATATGTTTTTATAGTTTTCCAGATAGGTTCCTTTAATCGCATCTGTGGATGTAATGCCCTCATCTTTATATTCATAATAGATTGGAAGATTTGCCAGATGTGTCTTAAATCTCCAGTCAGAAGAAGAATCCATACCTGCGGATGTAAATGCACCTTTCACCCCCAATTCATCTTTGTGTTTCTGGATTCCGTCCGCAACTTTTTTCAGCGTTTCAAAATTATTGATCTCATCCACTGATTTTACAGCAGCATCTGAAAGTTCAAAGTATTGATTCAGGATCGCTTTGTTATAAATAATTCCGTATGTTTCTACTACATACGCAATTCCTTTGACTTCATCTCCTTCTTTTAACACATAAGCGTCACTGGAAATATCCTTGTAAATCTGACTGTCTGACAGGTCATAACAGTAATCTTTCCAGGATGCCAGACCGACAGGACCATTGACCTGAAACAGGGTCGGCGCCTCTTCTTTTGCCATCTCAGATTTCAGCTGGGATTCATACGTCCCGGAAGCAGCTGTCTGCACATCCACCTGAACACCAGTCTCATCTGTGTAAGTCTCTGCAAGTTTTACCCAGTCATCTGCCTGCTCCGGCTTGAAGTTCAGATAGTACACCTTCCCTTCACTCTTTGCCTGATTTTTTCCTTTTTCATCTTCCTTGCCATCGGATCTGCCGCATCCTGCAAGCATCGTTCCTGCCATTGCTACTGTCAAAAGAAGTGCCAGCATTCTCTTTTTCTTCATTATCGTTTCCTCCCTTTTTGTTCGTCTCTGTTCTTGATATCTGTATTATAGAAAAATATGGAATTTTCTAAAATAATAAAAAAAATAGAAACGTAACACTTTTTGAGGAAATTATACTAAGAAACAGTGGCTGATTATTACATAATTTTGCTCTTTTATACATGAACAATAAAATACAGGGAGGGTATGACTCGTTTTGAGTCACATCCTCCCTGCATGAAACCGTCTATTTTCTTGAATTTTCAGGCTTTTCTAACAATTGTTGTTGAAATAACTTGTAACCTACACACCCCTTAACTTCGCATTTGGAATGTTCCTCTTCACAATTTCCAGCGCCTGTTCCATAATCTCTTTTGTATACCCCTTCATTCCGGGGCAGATCAAATCTCCGGAATCTACAAAGCTCTGCAGATAATATTGTTTTGCCCCCTTGATCCATCGCCCGATAGCAGCAAAATCTTCCCTTTTATGGAACTGCCGCACAACCGTGGTGCGAAATTCATAGGGAACATCCCCAGACATCAGAAAATCCACACTCTGAAAAATATTGGACATATCATATTCTTCAATTCCAATGGTCATACCATACTTATCCGGAGCATTTTTGATATCCATTGCTACATAGTCCACAAGCCCCTGTTCCACCAGCCGTCTCAGACGCAATACATTACTGCCGTTGGTATCCAGCTTGACCTGATAACCGAGCTCTTTCACTTTCCGGATAAACTCTTCGATATCCGGCTGAAGCAGAGGCTCTCCTCCGGTAATGCACACACCATCCAGAATCCCCTGCCGTTTCGCAAGGAATGAAAACACTTCCTCCTCGGAAATTGCTGCCGCCGCATCTACGTGTGTCACCAGAGAAGCATTATGACAAAACGGACAGCGGAAATTACATCTTGCCGTAAAAATCGTACATGCTACTTTTTCCGGATAATCTAACAGTGTCATTTTCTGAATTCCATGAATCTCCATCGCCGTTTCCCCCTCATGCCTGTCACTTTACTCTACATATTTCTGGATTTTTCCGCACACACACGCATTGCCTCGATAATAGCACTTCGAAAACCGCGCTCTTCCAGTACCTGCACTGCTTCGATCGTTGTTCCCGCAGGAGAACATACCATGTCTTTGAGTTCACCCGGATGTTTTCCGGTCTCCAGGACCATCTTGGCGCTTCCCATCACGGCCTGAGCGGCAAACTTATACGCCTGAGGTCTTGGCATTCCATCTGCCACTGCCGCATCTGCCATTGCTTCGATCATCATAAATACATATGCCGGAGAACTTCCGCTTGCAGACACAACTGCATCGATCAGATGCTCTGATACGACTTCTACCTCTCCGAAAGAGCGCAGGATTGTCAGCACTTTTTCCAACTCTTCTTTTGTAACCAGAGCATTTGCACACGCTGCCGTCATCCCTGCACCGACCATTGCCGGTGTATTCGGCATGGTGCGCACGATCTTGACATCTTTTCCAAACTGCCCCTGCAGCCATTCCAGAGTTTTTCCCGGAGCAAGGGTGACAATTACCTGCTCATCCGTGATCTCATCTCTGATCTGTGCGATCGTCTGTTCATAATACTGCGGTTTTACAGAAAGAACCACGATCTCTGCCTTTGCCGCCTCCCTGTTGTCATCTGTCACACAGATTCCATAAAGAGAATGTACCTTTTCCCTCCCTACTTCCAAAATATCCGAACCGATGATTTCTTCCGGCTTCAGCACTCCGTTTCTGATAATACCACCCATGATGGCTCCTGCCATATTTCCTGTTCCGATAAATCCTAATTTCATGATGCTCCTCCTGTTCATTCTATAAACCAAGTTCTTCTTTCCTTCATTTCACAGAAAATGCCTTCTCTTCCTCCAGTGGAATCTCTCTTGTATCGATCCACTCGATGGAGATAAACTGATTCTGATTCAGTCCCACCAGAAGCTTGTTGATCAGCGTTTCCCGTCCCTGTACTTCCATTGTCACAGTGCCGTCCCACTCATTTCTCGCCCATCCGGTAAGTCCCAGTGACAACGCAAGATATTTTGCAGTGTAGCGGAATCCTACGCCCTGCACCTTTCCATGAAAAACAAAATGTTTTCTTACCTCAGACATTCTATCACCACTTTCTGATATTTCTGTGTCCAACTTATCACACCGTATCACCCCTGTCAATATTTCAGACTGAAACAATAAACCTCTATGTTTAAAACTGTGCTATAATAAAAAAATATAAAAACATTTTTTCAGAAAGGAGTCAACCTGATGGATCCATATCTCTGCTCCCTGATCGACCAACTAGAACAGGAACATACCCTCAGCGCTTCCCAATGGATACAGCTGCTGAACGGACGCACACCGGAACTTGCCGCATATCTCTTTGAAAAATCACGCCGTGCACAGATCCGGTTCTACGGGCATACGGTCTACATCCGTGGACTGATTGAATTTACCAATTACTGCAAAAATAATTGTTATTACTGCGGGATCCGCAGCGGCAACACACATGCACATCGCTATCGGCTGACAAAAGAGGATATCCTCGCCTGCTGTGCGGATGGGTACAAACTTGGATTTCGTACCTTTGTCCTGCAAGGCGGAGAAGATCCATGGTATACAACGGATCGATTATCCGACCTGGTCCACACAATCCGCACCATGTACCCGGACTGTGCCATCACACTTTCTACCGGAGAAGCAACTAAGGCAGAATATCAGCAGCTTTTTGATGCAGGCGCTGACCGTTTCCTTCTGCGCCATGAGACCCACAATGCAGACCACTACCAACAGCTGCATCCGCCGCGTCTATTGGCATCCCGCAGACAGCAATGTCTCTGGGACCTGAAAGAAATCGGCTATCAGGTGGGAACCGGCTTTATGGTAGGCTCTCCCGGTCAGACAAGTAAACATCTGGCTGAAGATCTGTTATTTCTCAAAGAATTAAATCCTCAAATGGTGGGGATCGGTCCTTTTATCCCGCACCATGATACACCGTTCGCTGCACAAAAAGCGGGGACTCTGGAGCTGACCTTGTTTCTTCTGGGACTCATTCGCCTGATGCTTCCAAAAGTACTGCTCCCGGCAACCACTGCCCTTGGAACCATTGCCCCCAACGGACGGGAACTTGGTATTTTATCCGGGGCCAACGTGGTCATGCCAAACCTCTCCCCAAAACAGGTACGAGGCGATTATCTGCTCTATGACAATAAGATCAGTACCGATGCAGAAGCAGCCGAATGCCGGGCAGAGCTGGAGCAGCGTATGCAGTCCATCGGCTATCAGGTGATCACTGACCGGGGAGATTCTTTAAACATCACCCCTTAACAACTTTCTTTTTTTATTTTACAATTGGAGGAATGACTTATGTATGATGTATATTCAAAACATGCGGATGATTTTATCAATCACGAAGAGATTTTAGAAACGCTTGCCTATGCGGATGAGAACAAAGCCAATGAAGCGCTCATTGATTCAATCCTGGAAAAAGCACGTCTGAGAAAAGGACTTTCTCACAGAGAAGCGTCCGTTCTTCTTGCCTGCCAGATGGAAGAAAAAAATCAGGAAATCTACAAACTGGCAGAGCAGATCAAAAAGGATTTCTACGGGAACCGGATCGTCATGTTCGCACCGCTCTATCTGTCCAACTACTGCGTAAACGGCTGTACATACTGCCCGTATCATCTGAAAAACAAACATATCGCAAGAAAACAGCTGACCCAGGAGGAAATCCGCAAAGAAGTCATTGCACTGCAGGATATGGGGCATAAACGTCTGGCGCTGGAAGCCGGAGAAGATCCCGTACGCAACACGATGGAGTACTATCTGGACAGCATCAACACCATTTACAGCATCAAACACAAAAACGGCGCCATCCGACGAGTGAACATCAATATCGCAGCAACCACTGTGGACAATTATCGTCTGCTCAAAGAAGCCGGGATCGGCACCTATATCCTGTTTCAGGAGACGTATCACAAGGAGAGTTATCTGACCCTCCATCCGACCGGACCGAAACATGACTACAATTATCATACCGAAGCAATGGACCGCGCCATGGAAGGCGGTGTTGATGATGTGGGAATCGGAGTTTTATTCGGACTGGACAAATACCGCTATGAATTTGCAGGACTTCTGATGCACGCAGAGCATCTGGAAGCTGCTTTCGGCGTTGGTCCGCACACGATCAGCGTACCGAGGCTTCGTCATGCGGACGATATCAATGCCGATGAATTTGACAACGGTATTGATGATGATACCTTTGCAAAGATCGTGGCATGTATCCGCATTGCCGTTCCTTACACCGGTATGATCATCTCCACCCGAGAAAGTCAGAAATGCAGAGAACGGGTTCTGCACCTTGGCGTCTCCCAGATCAGCGGAGGCTCCCGTACCAGCGTTGGCGGTTACTGCGAGCCGGAGCCGGATGACGCAAAATCTGAACAGTTTGACGTCAGTGATACCAGGACGCTGGATGAAGTCGTGCGCTGGCTGATGGAGATGGATTACATTCCAAGTTTTTGTACTGCCTGCTATCGGGAAGGCCGCACCGGAGACCGCTTCATGTCTCTTTGCAAGAGCGGTCAGATCCAGAACTGCTGCCATCCAAATGCACTGATGACACTCAAGGAATACCTGATGGACTATGCTTCACCGGAGACAAAAGCCATCGGAAACCGTCTCATTGCGAAAGAAGTCGGAAACGTCCCAAATGAAAAAGCTCGTGCTGTGGTTCTGGAGAATCTTCGCCTGATCGAACAGAACAATCGCCGGGATTTCCGTTTCTAACAGAAAGGAGCATCTTTATGACACTCAACCAGACCCCTTCTGCCGAACGTATCCACATCGGGATCTTCGGAAAAAGAAATGCCGGAAAATCCAGTCTGATCAATGCCCTCGCCGGACAGCCGGTATCCATTGTTTCAGATTTTAAGGGAACCACCACAGATCCGGTCAAAAAAGCAATGGAGCTCCTTCCTCTGGGGCCTGTTGTTCTGACCGATACTCCGGGACTGGATGATACCGGAGAACTCGGAACCCTGCGTATCGAAAAAACACAACAGATTTTAAATACCACAGATATTGCGCTGCTTGTCATTGACGGGCAGCTTGGCATAACTGAAGAAGATACCCGGATCTTACAGCAAATCCGCCAAAAACAGATTCCTTTTGTGATCGCTGTCAATAAAATGGATCTTACCATAGCTTCTCCTGTTCTTCCGGATGAAATTTCCCGGGAGCAGATCCTGTATGTCAGCGCTGCCGCGGGAACACACATCCACGAACTAAAAGAACTGCTTGCAAAACAGCTCGGACAGACACCAAAAACCCGAAAAATCGTGGGAGATCTCATCCATCCCGGAGACTTTGTCGTGCTGGTCATTCCCATTGACAAAGCTGCTCCGAAAGGTCGCCTGATCCTGCCTCAGCAGCAGACCATCCGGGATATTCTCGATCACGGAGCAACCGCAATTGCAGTGAGAGACAGTGAGCTTTCAGAAACGCTTAAAAACCTTGGAAGAACACCGGCTCTTGTCATCACAGACAGTCAGGTCTTTGATGCCGTCGCCAAAATCGTACCAAGAGAAATACCGTTGACTTCTTTTTCGATTTTATTTGCCAGATACAAAGGAAATTTAGAACTTGCCGCCCATGGTGCACAGACCCTGAAAACATTAAAAGACGGGGATCATGTACTGATCTGCGAAGGCTGCACCCATCATCGGCAGTGCGAAGACATCGGAACTGTCAAACTGCCCAGGATGCTGAAACAGTTTACACAGAAAGATTTGCAGTTTACATTTACAAGCGGAACGGATTTTCCGTCAGATCTGTCTCCTTATCAGGTAATCATCCACTGCGGGGGATGCACGCTGACAGAAAAAGAAATGCAGTATCGATTAGATTGCGCCAGAGAACAGGGCATTCCAATTACGAATTATGGAATTGCCATTGCGTATATGCGGGGGATTTTAGAGAGAAGTATGGAGTTATTTTAAAAAACAGGGGCAATCTGCCCCTGAATAAACTTAAAGTCAGTTTTGTGTAAAATTCGATATTTGCTCATTTATAGTTCTTATTTAACTCATAAGCTTTGATCTACTTTGACTTCGATTTCATCCACATCTTCCACACGTATCATTTTTACAATTTCCTGATTCTTTTTATCTTTCAGAGAAATTTTCAACCACTCCTCATCACAGTCCATCACATGACATTCAAACTCTGTTTTTCCGGCAAAATTGATTCCTTTTTCACTTGAAATTTTACAATCTCTTCCCACTAATTCTTCAATCAGTTTTGACATGATACTTTCTCTGCACCTTTCTTTTTCTAACTTTTTTACTTTCCTTTCAAGCTTTTTCACTTTATCAGGATATGACATATAACACAGCACTATAACAAATGCCAACACACCCAAATATTCCATATTGCCACCTTACTTCGCCACCGGCAAAAATGGTGCCAGCACTCCTGCCACATTCGAAATCGGCATCGTCTGCAGCCAGATATGTCCCGGTCCACTGATGACCGTATTGAACACGCCTTCTCCGCCGAACAGCATATTCTTCACACCCGGCACGCTCTGAATCTCCATGCTGCAGGTCGCATCCATTGCAGCCAGATATCCGGTATCCACCACGATCTGCTGCCCCGGCTGCAGCTCATACTCTACCACATGGCCGTCAAATTCCAGAAATGCCATACCGCGTCCGGAAAGCTTCTGCATGATAAATCCCTCTCCGCCGAAAATTCCGGAACCGATCCGCTTCTGGAAGAAGATCGACAAATCCACGCCGGCTTCCGCTGCCAGAAAACCAGACTTCTGTACTACGATTTCTCTCCCGGGCGCAACCTCATGTGCAACGATCTTTCCCGGAAAACTGGATGCAAACGCGATCATTCCGTGACCGCCTTTTGCAGTGTACGTGTTCTGGAAAATCGACTCTCCGGAAAACATCCTCCCGAATGCTTTGCCGATCCCGCCGTTGGTACTCGTCTCCATCTTCATATTCGGGGACATCCAGCTCATGGCTCCCTTCTCTGTGATCATCGTTTCTCCTTCTTCTAAAGTACAGATCACTGCCGGTAATGTTTCTCCTACGATTTCATATCTCATACGCATTCTCCTTATAGAATTGTATTATATTGTTAGTACAATTATAAACATTTTTCTTTGCTCTGTCAATCTGTGATTTATAACATTCTCGCGATTGAAATGAAAAAAACAAGCAATCCCGCTGCAAATAAAAACAAAGATCCAAGAATCAGACCGATCACCAGCCCCGGTTTTCCTGACGGGAATAATTTCGTGCGATACCCCGGTGTTTTTGCATGAAGAAGATAATTTCCGATATAGATTGCCCCGGGAGCCGCAGAAGCCATCATCAGGTACATCCCCACTGCCGGAAGCATATCCTGAGTCCCCTGCGCAAGTGTCTGTACCTCCATATACAGCTCCATCCTGGAATACACTCCCTGCATGGCATAAAGTAAAATGACAGGAAGTGCATTGTTAATAAAATGAAACAGCATGTTATAACACATATTTCCGGTTTCCCACAACAGATATCCCATCATCACCCCACCGATCGCTGTCGGAAAAAATCGAAAAACATCTCCGTGGAACATCCCGAAAATGCAGCCACTGATCAACAGTACTGCCCATTTTCCAAGCCTTCCTCTCAGACTGCTGACAAATGTTCCCCGAAACAGAACCTCTTCACAGATTGCCGGTGAAATTGCTACTGTAACAAAGGACAGCAGAAACGGACCTGCGGCAATGGACGATGACAGCCCGTCATTAACCTCCAGAATCTGCTCGGGGAAAAACAGACTCAAGATCAAAAGCAGTACCATTTCACACAAAAACGTCCCTACCCAGATCAGAATTGTGCCTGCAATCCCCGAAAAATGAGGTTTCTTAAGCGGAAACACCTCCCGCAGATCCCCGTGAAACAAAAGGACAGCCCCCACTGCCACCCCAAGCAGAAGAAGCTCTCCGAGCAAACTTCCATACATGCCAAACGGGGACAGCAATATCGGCGCTGCCACAAACAAAATAACCGCAGAGACCAGCAGGGTGAGTACACCCTGCCAGATCTTCAGCGTTTTTTTCCCTTTACATTCCTGTTTCATTTTCTCCATCCGGTACCTCCTGTCTCTTTGGAAACACAATTTCTGCTTTAAACAAATCTGCTTCCGTGGAGATCTGCAGAGTGCCGTGCTGTAATTCTACAAAGCTCTTTACAATCGCCAGACCAAGTCCGCTTCCCTCGGTATTTCTCGAAACATCCCCTCTTACAAAACGGTCTGTAATTTCATCTGTATTGAAATTCAGTTCCGCAGAAGACACATTCTTCATTGAGATCCGCACATCCTGTTCTGTCTCTTTCATATCAATATACACACGCGTATGCGGCATTGCATACTTCGTGATATTTACGATCATATTCTCGAAAATACGATATGTTTTCTGGCTGTCCAGCCATAATACGATCTTATGTTCCGGCAGATTCCACTTCATTTCCAGATTTGCATTTCTGATATTACTATCATACTCCAAACCTACCTGTTTTAGCAAATCTACAATGTCAATTTTCATATAATGAAGAGTTACCGTTCTGCTGGTTGCCTTACTGATCTCAAACAGATCCTCGATCAGCACTTTCAGGCGCAGAGACTTTCTCTCCAGAACTCCGATGTATTCTTTTCTCTTTTCTTCATCCGTCTCATTTTTTACCAGATCCACATACGTGATGATCGCTGTCAGTGGTGTCTTTAAATCATGGGAAACATTGGTGATCAGATCTGTCTTCATCCGTTCACTCTTGACTTCCTCACTGACTGCTTTTTTAAATCCCGTCTGAATGCGTTTCAGTTCATTCTGAACCGGTGCGAAAATTCCCACGTCTCCTGTAATCGGGAAATCCAGATTTCCTTCTGCCAGCTGATTGGTCGATTTCAAAATGCCCTGATACTGTTCCTGCACCTTGTTGAGGTACTTTCTCAGGAAAATAAACAATACGACGGAATAAATGATCAACACCCAGATTCCATACATCCAGAACATACTGATCACAAAGATCACCGCAAAGTTAAGCAAGACGATCCGTAAAATAGTTTTGTTGGTATTATCCCGGAAGTCGATATGCAGCAACGCTTCATATTGATGGCGGCAGAATGCTTTGAATGTTCTCCAGCATCCAAGAACAAGTTTTTTGATTTCCTCTGTCATGCTGTTCCCTCCATTCTTCAGCCACAATAAAAACTTCACACACAAGGACCTTTCTCTTAAGTACGATTTCTTCAGTACAAAAATCTCTCTGACGCATCCTGCCAGCCAGTACACCACTGTAAAATACACAAACCAGATCACTGCATTCGCTGCCAGAGAAATGGCATCATTCAGATTTTCTCCATAGCTTGCAGAAAAGATCTGAATAAACTTGTGACTGCACGTATTCCATATCATGATCGCCAGTGCACGGACACACGCCATCAGACAAAGTCCAATGATAAATGCAATTTCCAGCGGACATCTTCTGGGATCCACTATAGCGTCCTTTTCCAGTGCCCGCTTCTTATACTGGGGAATCAAAAAAGCTGCTGCTGCACTGAATACTGTAAAAATCAGAACAGACCAGTTAAAGGACGGCTGCTGCATCAGTTCATCTACATACATATATGCATACATATCATTCGATGTCTCATACTGCTCCAGATAAGCCTCCAGATTCTGTTCTGTCATCGCATACATGATCTGCACCTCCGACGGAGTCGAAATATAAGACGCCGCTGAATAAACGCTGTTGTCATACAGCCATTGCTCTGCCGTAAACTGGAGGTTTTTATCATATGCTGTTCCGCCCACCTGGATATCGGAAATATCTCCGTCAACATCAAACGAAAAGCGAACACACAGTGCATACGTATCACCGTCAAACTCTTCCGGCAATTGCTTGGCAGATTCATCAGAGGTCAGCATTGCCGTTCCGGATTCATCAAAAATTCCATATTTCATGTACTTTTTCATCAATCCGAAACGACTGTTTCCATACTCTTCTATCACCTCGGAAGACTCTGTCTCATTCGAGATTTCATTATATAACAGATAATTCCCATCCAGAATCGGATCCAGCATATCCAGCATCTGCTCTTCTTTTCGCATCTCTTTTTGATCCTGATCTGTTATATAGGAAGAAAACGCCGGATAAAAAAGCAGCATTCCGACAGATGATATCAACAGTACAATGACTGTCAGAAGATTTCCTCTTTTATTGTTGTTTTTCAATTTTGTATCCAACGCCCCACACCACCTTTAAGTATTTTGGATTTTTCGGATCCAGTTCAATTTTTTCCCGGATATTCCGCACATGCACCATGATCGTATCCGTATTAATCGCCTTTTCCTGCCATACCCGCTCATAAATTTCCTCGGCAGAAAATACTCTCCCCGGATTCTTGGCAAGAAGAAGCAGAATTTTATATTCGATCGGTGTCAGCTTTACCGGTTTTCCGTCAATTGACACTTCCACAGTGTCCTCATTGATCTCCAGGCCGCCGATCACATGCACATTTTCACGAACTTCCAGCTTTTCCATAAATCTTCTGTATCTGCGAAGCTGGGAATTGACTCTCGCCATCAGTTCCATCGGCGTAAACGGTTTTGTAACATAATCATCTGCACCGATGTTCAGTCCCATGATCTTATCTACTTCCTCGGATTTTGCCGATAACATAATCACCGGAAAATCATATTTTTCTCTCAGCTTCATCGTCATCCGGATTCCATCCATTCTCGGCATCATAATGTCCACGATCGCCAGATGGATATCCTCTTTTTCCATGACTTCCAGTCCTTCAATCCCATCTGCAGCCAGAAATACTTCGTAGCCCTGACTCTGCAGATAGATCTTAACACCCTCTCTGATTTCTTTATCATCTTCCACAACCAAAATGTGATTCATTTCCATCTCTCATCTGTCTCCTTTTTTCCTCATTTTACGCAGTCACGCATCTTTTAACAGTATACCACATTCTGAGGCTTCTGCCCTTGTCGGAAGGTCAGGAATTTGTTTTTTATTAACTTCTCCATAATCGTGAACTGCGACGCTGATTTTCGAAAACGGAAGTGGAATCGCATAGTGGTCCCATCTCCAGAACAGCCGAAGACATCCATGATAGGAAACTGAAATTCCCACAAAAGACTCCTGTGCCTGCTCTGCCAGATAAAATGCCAGCTTTTTCGGCTCATGCCTTGGTCCCAGCGGTCCGTCCAGCGCCACCGCAATGGAACGCGTCTGCTCATAAGAATCCTGTAGAATTTTTTTCAGTGCTCCAAACGCCGCAAATCCGTCGGGAACACGCAGGGCATGACCGCCGCATGCCTGCAGCATATGTTCAATATAATCCCCTCTTGTGTCTGCTGTCACAATGACATCTACCGGACTGGTTTTCCCGGATAACTCCTCCAGCACCAGATTCATCAAAAAACTGTCCTCATGCCAGAATCCAAACACCTGATTTCCTGTCACAAATTGGATTTCCTGCCATTCGATCGCAACCGTCTTTTTAAGAAGTTTTAAATAACCGGAGAACAGATACTGCAGAATGTTCTTTCCCACTTTTTGTATGCTCCTCATATCTCATTTCCTCTTTTCTTTCCATACACTGACGATATAATGTTTCTGCATGTGCAGCCAGCCTTGATGCCCGATAGCCTTCTGCGGTCTTTCGTGCCTCCATGCAAACCTGTCTGTAATCCGGACTCTGAATCAGCTCTGCCGCCTTATCACTCCAGATTTCCACATCCTCTTCTGTCATATACCCGTTGATTCCATTTCTTACAACATCTTCCACGCCACTCGCCCGAACTGCCACAATCGGATTGCCTGCTGCCATAGCTTCTTCCAGAACAATCCCCTGTGTCTCTGATTTCGATGCGAACAAAAACAGCTCACTTGCATACAGATACTGCTTTACATCCTCATTCGATATATTTCCCAGAAAGACCACGGTATCGGACAATCCCATCTGTTCTGCCAGTACTTCCAGTTCCTTCCTCATACTTCCCTCACCCAGAAGCAGCACACGAAACGAAAATGGCAGCTTCTCTTTCAAACACCGGATTCCATTCAGGAGAAATATCGGATTTTTTTCTTCCTCCAGCCTTGAGACGGAACAGAATAAATGTCCGTTTTTCTCTTCCCCAAGATATTGTCTGCGGATCGTTTTTGTCTTCTCTTCATCCTCAATATAAAAACTGTCATCCAACCCGGTCGGCAGCACTGCCATGGAAACCTCCGTACCGTTTTCCCGGATCCGGTTCTGCATTCCAGGTGTCGGCGCAAAGATCAGATCACATTTATTCGTAAACCATTTCATATATCCCGGGATCACGGTGTCTTTGGCAAACCGGATCAGCTTTTTTCTCCACATCCCTGCCTGCTCTTCTCTGAAAAACGGAATATAATGCAGGTAGTCTTCATACCGTGTGTGATACGTATAAATAACCGGGATCTGATACTTTTGTCCAAGATACAATGCCTGCGTTCCCACAAACATCGGCTGATGCACATGAATACAGTCAAACTCGTGTTCCTTAAATCCTTTCCAGATTTCTCTGCTGACCAGCTTCGGATATACCATGCCGTTTTCCATCTTCTGACGCGTCACCTGAAACCGGATGACATCGTCCTCTTCCACCTGCCCGTAGCGTGGATCAAATCCATAATCCGGTGCGAAGACCGTCACCTTGTGTCCCTGTTTCCTCAATTCTTTTGCCAGCCGCTCCACGGAAATCGGAACTCCGCCGACAAACGGCTTATAGTTATTCGTAAGCATCGCAATCTTCATGACGTTTCCCCCTCTTCTATGCCAAAACACGAATGGCTGCTTCTCCAAAGAAATATCCGGCTCCTACAAACACCAGATTCCAGATCAGAATCCCCAGACAGGAACTGATGGTATATTTCACAAAATCCATTTTTACCATCCCTGCCGGAATCGAAATGATCGTACGCACCATCGGAAGCAGTTTACTCACAAACACTCCCACACTTCCCTTTTCCCGAAGCATGTCGATCTTACTCTCCACTGCTTCCTTTTGTTTCGGAAATTTCCTGAAATAAAAGCCCAGCACCTTATCTCCGCCTGCTCTTCCCAGCCAATACAACGCCCAGCTTCCTGTCAGTCCGGCCGCCACCGTCAGTACCATGACCAGCGGAAAACTGATTTCACCCTGAGATGCCCAGATCCCGGAAAGCGGCATGATCACCCCCGCCGGAAATCCCGGAAGATTCAGATATTCCAAAAGCACGATCAGAAAGATGAAAAATGCTCCATATTCAAGAAAATAATTTGTCAATGTCTGGATACTCATAGAAAACGGCCTCCCTTACTTTTGTATTTATCTTAAAATACAAAAATAAAGGAGACCGTTATAAGATTCAAAAGAATTTCTTAAGGATGTTTAAGAATTTTGGAAATCCGATTCCAGAAGATCTATCACATCATATAAAGTGTCAAACCTGCGCCATACTAATTCTAAAACCGCTTCATCCGGCTCTACCAGATCCGGAATCATCACCGGACGCATCCCTGCAGCTGCTGCCGAGCGAATCCCGGACGGTGCATCTTCCAGCGCGATTGCAAACTCAGGCAAAACCTGAATGGAAGCACAGGCTTTCAGGTAAATCTCGGGATCCGGCTTCCCCGCCGATACCATATTTCCATAAACAGCGCCGTCGAAATAATCAAACAGTCCATATTTCTTTAACAGCAGCTGTGCATGAAGCTCTCTGGAAGAAGTCGCCAGTGCCAGCCGATAGCCATGCTCTTTTGCATACTTTAAAAGCTCCTCTGCCCCGGGCTTTCTGTCTACCCCGTCTTCTTCCATGATCCGATGATAGATCCGACGGGTATTCTCCGTAAACTCTTCCATCGGAAAATCCGGCGATACATGCTCCTTAAAATACTGCTCTCTTCTCACTACATTGAAACCAATGGTATGATAAATATGGTCACCGAACCGTTCTCCGAATCCCATCTGCCTTCCGACTTCATTCCACGATTTCTGTACGACTCTCTCGGAATCAAAGAGAAGCCCGTCCATATCAAATACTAGTCCTTTAATCGGCTGCTCACTCATCTGACTGTCCTGCCGTCCTTTCTGCTCCCTACTGTTCTCTGAATACAACACTTCCGTCTTCCACATCCATCTTCTCAATGATTGCCAGAGACTCCAGCTGGAATCCAAGATTACGGATGATTCGTCCACCTGACTGAAATCCCTTCTCGATCACAATTCCGATTCCTTCTACAGAAGCTCCGGCTGACTGTACGATCTGGATCAATCCCTGCAGCGCACATCCGTTGGCAAGGAAATCATCAATGATCAGAACCTTGTCTTCCGGATTAAGGAATTTCTTTGCAACGATCACATTGTTTTTGCACTTATGTGTGAACGATTCTACCTCTGCCACAAGCATCTCCCCTTCCAGATTGATGCTCTGAGATTTTTTTGCAAATACGACCGGCACATGAAAATGCTGCGCCGCAATACATGCGATCCCGATTCCGGATGCTTCGATCGTCAGGATCTTGTTAATCTCTTTTCCTTCAAAACGCTTCTTGAATTCGCGTCCGATCTCATTGAACAGATCAATGTCCATCTGATGGTTCAAAAAGCTGTCCACCTTCAGTACATTCCCCTCTTTGATAATCCCGTCTTTTAAAATTCGTTCTTCTAAAAAATTCATCTTCTGCTTCTCCCAATCACTTTTTGATTTTGTTCCCCATTATACCTGTTTTTTCTCTGAAAAACAACAAGTTTTATATGGCTTATATCTTCTCCGCTTTTTCCGGTGTCTCGATATCCTCAAAAACCAGAAATACCCTTCTTAAAAGCAGCGAATTAAGCCACACTATCAAAGAAACACCAAGTAACAGCCAGACCAGAAAACCTAACATCAACGTGCGCACTGTCAGAAATGTCACAACTACCGGTACTACTGTAATGACCAGCATCAAAAGTGTATATGGCATTTTTGCAACCGTAAGGATCAATGCATTTTTCAATGTGTTCTTGATCGGATTTTCATATCTTGCCTGCAACGCAAATCCATAGATCCCCATGCTGATCAGCAGGATAGTCATGAAGATCAAAAATACCTGCATCACAGTCCTGATGGACGGACTCATCATACGAAGCAGCATAAAGTCGACTACAATCACGATCCCAAACACAAGGTACAAAAGCCACATCAGTGTGCTTTGTCTGAAATTCTCCTTAAATGCTTTTAAGAACCCTTTTACTATGTAGCCCTCTTCATTCTTTACCAGCTTCAGCATGACCGAATACATTGCTGTCGTGGAAGCTCCGATCGTAATGATGGGAATGGAACATACGATCCACAAAAGATTTAAAAACATAAAATCTGCTACTTTCCCTAAAAAACGTGTTACCCCATTGTCTATCCAGTTCATTTTTCTGCTCTCTTTTCTATTATTTTTCTACTATTATAACATGCCATTCTATGGCATGAAACACTTCTTTCCGAAAAATGTAGAAAAACCTCCGGGAAGCGAAAGTAATCAGATTGGTCTCTTTATTGTCTTTTTCTGCGTCTTATACAAAATACAGCAATCACACTGCCTGCACCCACGATTCCGGCCAGCCACATCCCCGGCTGATTCATATCTCCCGTCTTCACCGTCTTTGTACTTTCTGATGGACTGTATGTATTCACGATCGTAAATTCACTGCCGGTAGAAGATACCGACATTTTATATCCTGCCGGAATATCCAGCTCTGCAACTACATATCTGGCATTCTCACTCAAATGCTCCCACTCATAAGACCAGTTGTTTTTCTCCGATAAAATCACCTTTTCCTTCAAAATATCATTTTCATACAGCCCTACTGTGATTTTTTCTGGCCGCTTATCTGCCCGGTCATTATTATCTTTCCACAATTTGATGACGGATACCTTCTGTTCCAGATCCGGATAGATGATTTCATTCTTTGGCTCACATAACACCTGGTATAAAATTTTTCCTTCATCCGCATGCCCCGGAACCGATATCAGAACCGGTTTCTGTGCAAATGTAAAGGCTTCACTTCTGCTGCCCGTACAAAGAATCAGATAAATCCCATCTTCCAGATCTGTAAAATACACCGTTCCGTCCGCATCTGACACTTTGTTCTCCTGCGCTAAAACTTCATCCTTCTGAATCACATTTTCCAGCAGATCTGCCGCTTCTTTTGTCTTCTTCTCTCTGATCAATGCGGAAATTTCCTCGCTTTTGCCTGCGAATGCCTCTTTATACTGCAATGTTCCATAATCGCCCTCTGAAAATCCGGCAATTTGGTAAATTGACAACTCAATTCCTGCGATTGGCTCGCCTGTTACATTGTTTCGTTCAATTACCTGGATGGAACGCTGCTCTGTTTTTGCATATCCTGTCATCGGAATCAGACAGAACAAGGCCAGTATCCCGAGCAGACAACCTGTGAGTTTATTTTTCTTCCTTCTTATCATTCTACTTTCCATTCCGCTTTCCCTTCCTTCTTTTTAAACAGATGCTTGCTGTTCCCGGCACTGCGATCATACACGCAATCCCTACATACACCCACATCCAGTCTTTTTTATGCTTCACTTCCGAATCACTTTCTTTTGCATCAAAATCATAGTCTATCCGCTCCGCTCTGACTAACAATCTGTGTGTGTTGATTCCATAAGGCGTACAGGTAAGGAGTGTGATTTCATCTTTATCTTTCTGAATTTTCAGGTCATCCGTTTCTGTGGGCAGTACTATTTTACTCTGATTCACCCGATACGCAAAATTCTGGTCTAACACATGAATAAAAATGAGATCTCCCATTTCCAGCTGATCAATATCCGTGAACAGCTTTCTGGATGGAAGTCCGCTGTGTCCTGCCAGAACAGAATGTGTTCCACTTCCACCTACCGGAAGCGAGCTGTGTTCCACAACACCGATCCCCTTATTTAACACCTCTTCCGAAGTGCCGTAATAAATCGGACAGTATACATCGATTTTATCTATTTGGATATATCCCAGCATTTTTCCATCCTCACACATGGAGATCTTTGCTGCATCGTTCTCATTTTCTGTGAGATTTTCTCCGGTAAACGGATCTGCCGGATCCAGCCCCGCAAGACTCTGATTATAGATCTGTGCCTGTTTTATTTCCTCCTGCATCTGTGCCTGATCACTCTGTCCCACAGCCTCCTCATATTCTGTAATTACTTTATAGGCAAACTGCTGATTGACAAAATCGGAAAGACTCGGATATGCGATCAGACCTGCCCCCAAAAGCAGAATTCCTGTCATCACTGTTAAAAAAATTTTTCTTGCCATATAAATTATCCTACCCTGTACAACCAGTTTATGGTCTGCCAAACATTCAGCAGACCATAACTCTTCTCTCTTATTTTGCTCTCTTACGGTTTTTGAGCATATATCCTGTCAGCAGTCCGCCTGCCAGTACCAGAAGTGCAGCTCCTGCAACCATAAATCCTGTTGTTCCGATTCCACCTGTTCCCGGAAGAGAAATTCCTTTGTGGTTCTTAATCGTTACCTGGAACAATACATTTCCGTCTTTCATTTCGATGTGATCTGCCTGACTTGCAGTACTGTTCGCATTTGTGATCGCAAGCTGGGCTGCTCCTGTATAAACTCCCTGAGACTCCACCGGAGTAATCGTCACTTCCACAGGTTCACTCAAAAGGCTGTATCCTGCCGGTGCTTTCACCTCGTAAATTTTGTACACTCCTGCACCAAGACCTGTAAAATACACCATACCATTTGCCATTGTCTTTGCGTTTCCTGTCAGAACAACGACATTTCCCTGCTCATCATATGTATAAGAAGCAACTTCATTTCCTTTGGCATCTTTGAGCTGGAATTCCGCACCTGCCAGATCCGTTGTTATATTTTCACTGTCAACCTTGTGTACTCCAAATCCCCATGTATATGTTGTTACTTTATCTGTAAGAGTTTTATAACTGTCATTTACATCCGGATTATTTGTATACTCGAGTGTAACCGTATTCGGGTTTCCGTCTGTTGCATCGGAATTGATCACTGCCTTCTCATTCAGCTTTGCAGCATACACAAGTGTCAGTCCGCTGTCCGCATATCCCTTGATATTGTCGTATTTGAAATCAATCACAAGCTTTGTGTCATTTTCGCCCTCAATGACATTCAACGTATAATCTTCGTTTTCTTTGAGAGTCTCCTGTCCCGCCATAACAGACACTCCCTGCGCGCTGTCAAATGTGAGTCCTTTACTGAGGGTATCTGTGATCTGATATTTGATATTTACTGCGTTCTTATCATAAGTCGGAATTTTCGCTGTTACTTCATACATAATTTTGTCTCCGACAGAAGCTGTGGAAGTATCAACTCTTTTTGTACCGGTGTTTCTGTCTCCCAGTAAAATACTCTTATCCAGACTTGGCTCATTGTCTTTTGGAAGTACTGTTACATTGTAGTTCCATGCACCGTTATTTTCCTGTGGTACGGAAACCAACATTGCTGTAGATGCTACCACTGCTCCTTCTGAAGCAGATGAAGTTTCAAGCACCAGATAGTATCCGAGTTTTACTGTTGCAGCTGTGCCGCTTTCCATGGCAATTCCGCTTAAATTCTGGTCCACTGCAAACTTGTGAAGCTGTGATGCAAACGTTTTTATTTCTTCTGCCGAATTCAGTTTGGAAACATCTTCCTCTTTATAGTTTCCATATGCCTGATTTCCAAAAAACGCTGCAAACGCATCAGCCGCTTTATATACATAAGCATCTCCGCTCTGACTTGCTTCAAGAATCTGATACGCTGTAAATCCTGCTCCTGCTTTTGTTACAGTAATTGTTCCTTCTGACGGTGCTCCATCTCCAATAGATGGCGCTGCCAGTGCTGTCATTGAAAGCAACAGTGACAGCAAAAATGCCAGTATTCCCACACCTGCTTTTTTTCTGTTTTTATTTCTCATAAATCTCATACTCCTTTTTCTTTTTATACATCACAGTCATTCCCACTGCTGCCAGTATCAACAGCATTCCACTCTGGTACAAATGAGATGTTCCTTGTCCGCCTGTCTCCGGCAATACAATCGTTTCCTTTTTCTGATTTTGAATTTCAATCGTATAAATCCCATTTTCCTCGCGAATCTCATTTTGTTTTCCGTGGATTCCATCAGCATCCACAATTAAGTCGATCGACTCTTCCAGTTTGATGTATCCTTCCGGAGCCTCTAACTCTACAATCTGATAAGTTCCATATGGAAGGGAAAAATCTGCCAGTCCGTTTCTGTCGGTCTCTTTGATTTCCTCAAACAAGCTCCCTCCATTGCCGTTGACAGCCTCTATCCGGAAAAATGCACCCTGCAAAATCTCACCACTATCTTTATCTTTTTTCTGGATCTGCAATTTCTTTTTTAAAATTGTATTTGTAATCTCCAGTTTTTTCTGGTCGATCGTCACTTCATACCCATCCGGTACCCCCATCTCTTCTACCGTGTATACAATTTCCTGTCCACCTTGGTATTTCGGGAGATTCTCCCATGTATACTTCCATCCGTTTTTCTCTGTGATTTCCACTGTTTCTTTCACAGTTCCGTTTGCTTTTAACTGTACCTGAATGGAATTCGGACGTTTCCCCGCCCTGTTATTATCATCTTTCCACAGCTTCGTAACTGTTTTGGAAATACTCTCCGGAACGTGGGTATTCGTGATCACAGTCTCTCCATCTGATTCTTCATAAGAGGACGTATATCCATCCGGTGTATTCACCTCTTCTGCTGTATACTGAATTTTCTTTCCATCTTTCGATTCCGGAAGCTTTTCCCAACGATAACTCCATCCGTTTGCTTCATTCAACACCACCGGCTCACCATGAGAAATTCCATCTGCTTTGAGCTGCACTTTGATTTCCGTTGGACGAACACCGTCCTGATTTTGTGTATCTTCCCATTTTTTGGTAACAGTATGAGAAACTGTAGCTTCTTCCTCGAGATGCAGTTCCAACGTTCCCGTATGAGATTTTACTTCTGTTCCGACCATATCCTGATAAACAGAATTGTTCGTCTTTAAGTAAAACACTTCATGTGTGTCATAGCTGTATGAAAGCTGAAGCACACTCACATCTGTCTGCCCGGTATAACGGATATAAAACTGTTTTCCAACTTCCAGACTCTGTTTTCCTGTAATTTCCGTATCCGTAGCCGCATCATAGATATGAACCCCTTGCGGCAAAGTATCAAATCCAAAAGTTCCCGTAAAATCTCCACTGACAGTCAGTGTTTCTGATCTGAATCTACCATCTGTCTCTTCTTTTCCATTCACAACTGACGAAAGCTCAACCGCGCCTGTATTTCGGATTTTATTAAAATACGGGCTGCTCACATTCTGTGCATAATACTGCAGATCATAAGGGTAGCTATAATCTTTCAGGTAATCTGTCCGATCACCCTTTACCATTGCCCAGATCACTTCCTGCATTTTATCAATCGCATCCCATTTTGAAATATTCCACCGCTCCATCAGACCGGTTGCATTTGCAGGATATCCGAGATACAGGGCTGTTGCGATCATTTCCTTTGTAACCGGCTGCCATGGCTCGTCTGCAATCTCTGAAAAATAATCATACCGGACATATCCCGAAGTCCCTGACTGTGACGGCTGCTTTCTGTCGTGATGATAACAGTAGACCGTGATCGGTATCCCGTCTTTGTAATAATAGTAATGTCCATTATGATTTACATCGTTATAAACTGTAATCGTTCCAACCTGTGCAGCCACAGCCGGTTCTGCATCTTCTGCTTTTACTTGAATCCCTGTAATCCACACCGTCAGATATAACAGCAAAAACATCCATATAAACCATACTGCTGTTTTCTTCTTTGTTTTCATAGTTTCTTACTTTCTCACCTCACATTCCCTTTGATTACCGCAGCATTTCATCCTTGATTTATCATATAGATTTTTCCGGAATCTGGATTGTTTTTGTTGTAAAACGGATTCTTTTTGTTGTGAAAACGATTTTTGTGCAAAACAAAAAGGAGAGAACATCGTCTCTCCCGAATCCTATAAAATTTCTATTTCTTCTAAAATAAATCTGGAATATTCTTTTCTGACCTGTTCCAGATACTTCTCCCCCATCGGAACACACATTCTGTTCAGACAGGTAATCTGTTTTGTTTCCAGCGAATGAATATTGGCAAGATTTACAAGATATGACCGATGTACCCTGACAAAATTCTTATCCTGCAACTCCCTCCCCAGTTTTTCCATCGTCTGATAAAACTCTTCTTGCCTGTTATCCATGCAATACATATGAACTACTCTGTTTTTTATCTCAAAATATACAATATCCTTTAAACATACCCGTTTTACTGTATGTCCCACTTTATAAACAAAGCTTTGATTTCTATTTTTCTCTGCCATAGCGACAGCCTTTAGAAGAATCTTCTCGACCATCTCCTCTGATGCTTCCTGTTTGATCAGGTAATGCAGGGGCATTACATCAAATGCCTCGAACACATGCTCTTTGCTGGATGTAAAAAACACGATCTGCGCTCTGTTTTCCCACTCTCTCAGCTTTTGCGCCGCCTCAATACCTGTCAACCCCGGCATCAGCACGTCCACAAAGAAAATATCAATATCTTCTCCTGCATTTTCCAATTCGAACACCATACTCTGTCCGGATGAGAATTCCAGAATACTCAACTTCAACTGATGCTTAGTGGCAATCCGACTGATTTTATTCTTTAACTGTTCCCGAAATACAGCATCATCATCACATAAACAGACTTTATACATTCTGATTTCATCTCCTCTTATACATCAAATAATACAAATGAAACTTCAAAATAATCTTCTTTTCTCTCAAACTTTACCTGACCTCCATACTTTTCAACGGAATTTCGGATGTTTTTGATTCCCATTCCATGCATCTGCGCATCTGGCTTTGTTGTCCTGAGTTCTTTATCGATCGGAATGTTTTCATTCACGGTATTCCTGAACTTACAGATCAGCATGTTGGCTTTGGAAACAATTTTTATTTTTATAATACGCTTCTCTTCCTCCTCGATCTTCATACATGCCTCGATCGCATTGTCCAGTATATTCCCGAAAATAGCACATCCATCCAGACTTTCCAGCCGAATATTTTTAAAAATTACGATCTCGTGCTGTATCTGGATTTTATGCTCCATCGCAATACTGATCTTTTCAGACAAAACCGCATCCAGGATGGGATTCCCTGTTTCAATCATCTGCCGGTCTTTCCTGATCAGTCCATCCTCCATGTTGTGAATATACTCCGATGCAAGACTTAGCTGATTTTTCTCCATCAGGTGCTGTATCGTACCCAGATGATTTCTGATATCATGTCGAAAATACTTCAAGTCCTGATTTCTCTTCTCCAGTTCAGAATAGTGAGACAACTGATTCTCCAACTGCATTCTCAAATATGTATTTTGGTAACTGACCTCCACTGAACGGATCCATTGCCGGATTACTATATAAACCACATACAATTCACTTAATATCACTCCGATCTGGACAAAACTAAGCGGAGCAATCGGAAGATACACATCATACAGCACGAAGTCCAACAGGAACGCCACAAATAAAATCCCCAGTATCACCAGACACGTATACAGTCTCTGCTCCTTTTTCCGATCCTTTATCATAATGAGCAGATCGACCAAAAATGTAGCTGAAAAAATACACAGAAAAAGATCCTGTACCTGAAACAGCGTAAACCATCCCAGGATCTGTCCCAAAAAGAAAATACCTGCAAGCACCAGATGTCCTCTTCTCATCCATATAAGAATCCGTTCTTTTTCCAGATGAAATTCCCGTTCCAGACAAAGATTTAATAATACCGGGAAAAGATAAAGCAGACTGAATTCCAGAAAATAACAAATTGCATAATTATGAAATAAAAACACCTGATACTGAGACTGACAAAATAGCCATAACGCGATAAACACAATCAAAATGGATAAATAGAGTCTGGGCTTTTCCCTCTGTCTCTTGTTGATCCGTATCTGCATCACTGCCAGAAAAACAGCCAGAACAAACAGCGAAATACTAATTCCAATCCCACCAACACTGTCCATATAGATATCTGTTATAAGTTGTTCCTTTTTCCCCAACCAGACTCTGCTGACGGAGCCGGCTGTTCTTTGGTAAGAGGAACAAAATTCCAGCCGCACCGTTTTTCCCCCACTGTTTTCCGGCAGTTTTACCAAAACCCATGTAGCACCGCCGGTCTTTCCATGATTCACCTGACGCATACTGGGGAAAAAATAAATCTGTTTTCCATTCAAATATACCCGGAATTCCTGTTGAGACGAACCCACACGCAGATAATACCCCGAAAGATTCTTATCAGGAAGTTCTCGTTCTATTGCCAGAATCTGTTCCGGCTTGTTTTCTTTCGCGGTATATGGTAGATGAACTGTTGTACGCTCTTTTTTCCCATTCACATCCACTCTCCATCCATCAGAAAATCCGGATGATGGCCGCGAAACCTTCAAAGATGGTTCCTTATATGAAAGTGACTGTAATAAAAACAAGATTCCCATTACTCCAAACACCACATAAATTCCCCATCTTTTATACTTCTTGTTTCCCATCCTCTCCTGTCTCTCCCATTTTTTACATTCTGCGGCTATATCATACTTGAAAAGATAAATTTCGTCAAGTTTCTTGTTCATTTCTTATCTACTTTTTAATCTGTCTTTTCTGCATTTTTTCTATACAAAAAACAGGACGAAAACAACTCCATTTTTGTTTTCGCCCCGTCTGCATAAAAAAAGCGGGTGATGGGAATCGAACCCACGTATCCAGCTTGGAAGGCTGGTGTTCTACCATTGAACTACACCCGC
>ERZ506993.90-NODE-90-length-86322-cov-15.1291_pt1 | contig 86322 bp, 85 predicted proteins | sample MGYA00513167_ERZ506993 | MGnify/ENA metagenome assembly ERZ506993 | reverse complement strand
AAAAGGTTAAGGGAAAAAGGTTTGTAAACAATCGGAATTCAATATGTGGTTTTGAGGGTACGTATTATAATTGTATATGTACTAAATGCGCGAGTGGCTCAGGGGTGGAGCACCACCTTGCCAAGGTGGGGGCCGCGGGTTCGAATCCCGTCTCGCGCTTTTTTGCTTTAGTGGCTGGGCCTTGATTCATCAGGGTTTCCCGGCTTTTTTGCATATGATTTGCCATGGGAGAGGAAGCAGATGAGAAAAAGGAATCCAATCATGTTGGAGGAGGCCCAGGAACGCCTCATGAAGATTAAGATGAAGGAAGAGACTGAAACCGTATGGGTGACAGAGGCATTGGGAAGAGTGTGCGCTGAAAATATATACGCAGTCATGGACCAGCCCCCCTTTCCGCGGTCCCCATTGGATGGTTACGCAGTCAGAAGCCTGGACACGGCAGGGGCATCAAGGGAGAATCCGGTAAGACTGAACGTAATCGAGCATATCTGCGCCGGCATGTATCCTAAATTAAAGATAGGACCGGGGGAGGCAGCCAGAATTATGACAGGCGCCCCTATACCGGAGGGAGCGGACGGCGTTATCATGCAGGAGCGGACTGACGAGGGAAGTGATTCTGTTGAGATATACCAATCTGTCAAATCTTATGGAAATTATTGTAAAAAAGGTGAGGATACCTGCAGGGGAGCCCTGCTGATGGAAAAGGGAAGGTCGATACATTCTTCCCACATAGGAATCCTTTCAAGTCAGGGAATTGAGACCATACCGGTATATTCCGTGCCTGTGGTAGCCATTATGGCCACGGGGGATGAACTGGTGCCTGTGGGAACTCCTCTGGAGCCGGGAAAGATTTATGACAGCAATGGCCCCCTTCTTGCCGCCAGGATAAGGGAATTGGGAATGAAGCCCTTTCTTCTCCAACGTGGAGGAGACGACACAGAGAAGCTGGCCGAAGAAATCAGAAAACAATTGACGGAGTGCGATGCTCTGATTACCAGCGGCGGTGTGTCGGTGGGCGTGCGGGACTGTATGCCTTATGTGGCCGAAGCCCTTGGAGCGGATGTACTGTTTCACGGAATCAATGTGAAGCCGGGTTCTCCCATGCTGGCAATGATAGTGGAGGACAAGCCTGTATTCTGCCTGTCCGGGAATCCCTTTGCGGCGGCAGCCACGTTTGAGGTTCTGGTGAGGCCGGTACTGGAACGGATGCGCGGAAGAGCCCAGTGGAAGCCGGAGATTCTGCTGGGAATACTTAAAAGTCCATTTCCCAAGGCATCTCCCTGCAGGCGTCTGGTAAGAGGAAAGATAGAGGACGGAAAGGTATGGCTGCCTGAGGGGCGCCATTCTTCGGGTATGCTGTCCAGTATGGCCGGTTGTAACTGCCTGGTAGATATCCCGGCAGGAAGCGGCGGTTTAAAGGCAGGGGAACAGGTGAAAGTCATGCTTATGTAGCTTCATATGAATTCTTTGCGTACGGCGGAAATCTTCTGGTGGGGATTTCCGCCGTTTTGTGAAAGCTCCGGCGGTATATGTTTTTATAATCTTGTCCAAATGCTTGGAATCTCTGGATCTGGACTGCGAAAGGATGCCAGGCATTCATGGTACTGGTGCCAAACATTCATGGTACCGGACTCTTGTCATATCTGGAAAATTATACTATAATAGGCGAAATGGGCTGATTTAGCCTGTTAATGGGTAAAAGTATTCAAATGGGTAAGCGAGATTAACCGGTAAAAGTGTTTTAGGAAAAGGGTAAGGAACAGGCAGGGATAAGTAAAATGGCGGGATTAGGTACGATTGTTAACGTGGCCGGCATACTGGCCGGATGCGGTGTGGGGCTTTTATTGAAAGGCGGACTGCCCAAACGGCTGCAGGATACGATTTCCAGCGCAGTGGGGCTGTGCGTGGTGTTTGTTGGCATTACGGGCGCCCTCAAAGGGCTGATGACCATAAATGGAGGCAGCTTTGAGACACGGGACACGCTGGTGAGTGTGGTCTGCATGGTGGCAGGCGCTGCCCTGGGTGAATGGATTAATATAGAGTACAAGCTGCAGCAGCTGGGGGAGTGGTGCAAATCCAGGATTCCCGCAGGACAGGTATCAGGGACTTTTGTGGAGGCATTTGTCAGCAGCTCCCTGCTGTTTTGTGTGGGGGCCATGGCCATTGTGGGTTCCCTGGAGGACGGTTTAAGCCATAATTATAATACTTTGTTTACCAAGGCGGTGATGGATGGAGTTTTGTCCGTGGTGTTTACAGCAGCTCTTGGCATAGGAACTGCATTTTCCGTTTTTCCCGTGGCCATCTATCAGGGGAGCATTACCCTGCTGGCAGGGCTGGTGAGGCCATTTCTCACAGATATTATGATAACCAGGGTATCCTGCATTGGTTCCATACTGATATTCGGTCTGGGCCTGAATCTGGTCCTTGGAAGCAAGATTAAGATTGGAAACCTGCTGCCCGCTGTTTTTTTGCCTGTCATTGCCTGTGTGCTGGGTTTTTAGGGATCCGGAAGAGGGCAGTGAGCAGGATAGGGACTGTCAGGCAGATACAGCTGCAGTTATACAGAGAGGAAGGATGAGTCATATGAAATTTGCAAAAAGGATGGACCGTTTTGGAGAAGGGATTTTTTCAAAGCTGGCTGAAATTAAAAAGGAAAAGACTGCAAGGGGAGAGGAGATCATCGATCTCAGCATAGGAGCGCCTAACATACCGCCTGCGCCTCATATTATGGAGGCATTGTGTAGAGCCGCCGCGGAGCCGTCCAACTATGTGTATGCCATCAGTGACAGAAGGGAGATGCTGGAGGCGGCCGGCGGATGGTATCAAACCCGGTATGGGGTGGAGCTGGACCCTGAAACAGAGATTTGCTCCCTGCTGGGCTCCCAGGAGGGACTGGCCCATATCGCTCTGTCCATCGTGGACGAGGGAGATGTGGTGCTTGTGCCGGACCCCTGTTATCCTGTATTTGGTGACGGACCGCAGATAGCCGGTGCCAGGCTTCACTACATGCCTCAGAGGAAGGAAAATGGATATATTATCCGTCTGGACGAGATTCCCGAGGATGTGGCCAGGAAGGCCAGGCTTATGGTGGTGTCCTATCCTAATAATCCAACCACGGCCATGGCGCCGGATTCATTTTATGAGGAACTCATAGCCTTTGCCAGGAAATATGACATCATTGTGCTTCACGACAATGCCTACAGCGACTTGATTTTTGACGGAAAGACATGCGGAAGCTTTCTGCGGTTTCCAGGGGCAAAGGAGATAGGCGTGGAATTTAATTCCCTGTCAAAGACATACGGGCTGGCCGGAGCCAGAATCGGATTCTGCCTTGGCAATTCCCAGGTGGTGTCCCGTCTGAAGCTGCTTAAATCCAACATGGATTATGGCATGTTCCTTCCGATCCAGGCTGCCGCCATTGCGGCTATTACAGGGGACCAGTCCTGTGTACAGGCTACAAGGCAGGCCTATGAGACGCGCAGAAATATTATGTGCGACGGGTTTACATCCATTGGATGGAAGATGGAACGGCCGGAGGCCACTATGTTTGTGTGGGCCCCTATTCCGGAACATTATACCAGCTCAGAGGCATTTGTCATGGAACTGATAGAGCGGGCAGGAGTAATGGTTACCCCAGGCAGCGCGTTTGGTCCGTCCGGCGAGGGATATGTGCGCCTGGCTCTGGTCCAGGATGAGGAGATGCTTAATAAGGCTATAAAAGCTGTCAAAGAAAGCGGCGTCCTGACCGCAGAAGGGAAACGGTAAATGCCAGATGAAAGGAACCGGCCTGTATGGAAGCGGCCTGCAATGAACCGGCCTGTATGGAAGCGGTCTGTAATGAACCGGCCCGCATTGAACCGGTGGCATGTGGTGATACTGGTCTATATATGCTTCATATACGGTAATTCCCTGACACCGGCCACTATTTCTTCCCAGGAAAGCGGTTTTCTTTTGGATAAATTCCGGGGAGTCATGATATCCCTGGGCTGGGAGCATCTGTGGCTGACAGAGCACATCATCAGGAAAACAGCCCATTTTGCAGAGTATGCGGTGCTGGGCGGATTGATGGTCAAGGCCTGCGGGGAAAATGGAAGATACAGGATATTTAACAGGGATGTACTGACGATGATTTTTATGGTTCCCTTTGTGGATGAGACCATTCAGCTCTTTGTGGCAGGGCGGTCCGGCCAGATAAGCGATGTATGGCTGGATATGAGCGGAGCAGCCGCGGGGATGATGATTACCGCAGGGGTGCTGTGCTGCCTGCGCAGGAAAAAAGAAAAGTCAAGGCAGGGAGGCAGAGAATGAATATAGGAGTGTGGCTGTCCTATGACGGCACCAGATACGACGGCTGGCAGAAGCAGGGAAATACGGACAGGACCATCCAGGGCAAGCTGGAGGCGGTTCTGGAAAAGCTGGAAGGCAGTCCGGTGGAGGTCCACGGTTCAGGACGGACAGACGCGGGAGTTCACGCAGAAGGCCAGGTGGCTAATTTCCATTTGGCGAAGAGCATGGATCCGGACGGGATTATGAGGTATATGAACCGGTACCTGCCAGAGGACATTGCCGTTACAAGAGCATGCGTGATGCAGGAACGGTTTCACAGCCGCTTGAATGCGGTGAGGAAAACATACCGCTACCAGATAGAGACAGCACCAAAAAAGAATGTGTTTGAGCGCTGCTACTACTATGGTTTGGGGCAGGAGCTGGATGTGGGGAAGATGGAACAGGCAGCAGCCATCCTTACGGGAACCCATGATTATAAAAGCTTCTGCGGCAATAAGAAAATGAAGAAATCAACAATCCGCACCATTGAATCCATCTGTTTTTGCCGGATGGGAAGCAGAATCCATATTTCCTTTACAGGCAATGGTTTTTTGCAGCAGATGGTACGGATTTTATCAGGCACCCTTATAGAGGTGGGGACGGGCAAACGAAAACCGGAGGAAATGGCAGCCATTCTGGAGGCCGGGGACCGTTCTATTGCTGGTTTTACCGCACCGCCTGAAGGGTTATTCCTGGAAAAAGTGGAGTATGGTGATTTGATATGACTGAATTTTTAGTGAAACGATTTGTAAAAAATCATGACAATGTGGAGGATGTACGTGTAAGGACGGCTTACGGGACACTGACCAGCATGGTGGGAATCAGCTGCAATCTGCTTCTTTTTGTATCCAAGCTTTGTATCGGCATCCTGGTGCACAGCATATCTGTTATGGCGGACGCGTTCAACAATCTGTCGGATGCGGCCTCCTCCATTATCGGCTTCGTGGGAGTCAAGATGGCGGAAAAACCGGCGGATGACGACCATCCCTTCGGCCACGGCAGGATAGAATATATTGCGGCCTTTATCGTGGCCTTCCTGGTCATACAGGTTGGATTTTCACTGTTCAAGACCTCCTTCGGCAAGGTACTGCATCCCGAGGATATGAGTTTTCGGTGGATATCCATACTGATACTTTTTATGTCTGTGGCCATTAAGCTGTGGCTCTCCTGTTTTAATAAAAAGCTGGGAAAGCGTATCAATTCCAAGGTGATGCTGGCCACCTCGGCAGACGCCCTGGGAGATGTGGTCACTACTTCCGCCACCATATGCTCCATCGGAATCTATGGAGCCCTGGGATTCAATGTGGACGGTATTGTGGGGCTTATTGTGTCTGTGGTGGTTATGATCGCAGGCGTGAACATAGCCAAGGATACCCTGGCGCCTCTGATTGGGGAAGCCATTGATCCTGAGATTTATGACAAAATAACAAGTTTTGTGGAGAGCTTTGACGGAATTGTGGGCAGTCATGATTTGATTGTACATAATTACGGACCTTCGCGAAGCATGGCCTCCATTCATGCAGAGGTGCCCAATGACTGCGACGTGGAGCGCACCCATGAAATCATTGACCGCATTGAGCGGGAGGCCATGAGACGGATGGGGATTCTGCTGGTCATCCATATGGACCCGGTGGAGACCCACGACGAGAGGGTAGTGGAGTTTAAGGAGTTAGTGACGTCTGTTCTGGACGGCATAGACAGCAGGCTTACGTTCCACGACTTCAGGATGGTGGACGGCGTGGAGCGCATCAACCTGATTTTTGATTTGGTGGTTCCCAGGGAATATAAGCCATCGGTTCTGGGTAAACTGAAATCAAGGATCACGGAGGACGTGGCGAAAAAAGACAGGCGCTGCTGCTGCGTCATAACCATGGAAAACAGCTTTATCTCGGAAAGCCGGGAGTAAGCTTGATATGGGCGCCGGACTGGTCCTGGAAGGGGGACGCTGGATGTCACAGGAAGAGATGATAGAGGCCATGGGAGATGGGGATATGGAGGCGTTCCACCTCTTTTACCAGGACACGGCCAGGCCTGTATACAGCTTTATCCTGTCCCTGACCAGGAATCCGGAGGAGGCCGAGGATGTGATGCAGGATACCTACCTGACCGTATGGACCAAGGCAGGTTCCTATGTCCCCCAGGGCAAGCCTCTGGCCTGGGTGTTCACCATAGCCAGGAATCTTTGCTATATGCGTTTCAGGGAGCAGAAGATGAAGGCGGACGTGGCTCTGGAGGACCTGGCTGAGAAGGAGGAGGGGGAGTATTGTGCTCCCCTGGAACAGGCTGCGGACCGCAAGGTGCTGCTTGACGCCCTGGGCCGAATCAGCCGTGAGGAGCGACAGATTGTACTTCTTCACGCTGCCGCAGGCATGAAGCACCGGGAAGTGGCGGAGGCGCTTCAGATGCCGTTGGCCACGGTGCTGTCAAAGTATAACCGATCCATGAAAAAGCTTCAGGAGCTGCTCACGCAAAAAAATTAAATCCAAATCAGATAAAATTGAAAAAAGTACTTGTCGAATTGCTGATTCTATTATATAATACATTTCGTTGTGTTGATGGGCTATCGCCAAATGGTAAGGCAACGGACTCTGACTCCGTCATTTCAAGGTTCGAATCCTTGTAGCCCAGTTAAAGCGAAAGCTGATAAATTGAGAGGTAACTCTCCGATTTATCAGCTTTTTTGCGTGTGTTTCAATTTCCCAGACCGGTACCGGCAGAATTGAGCTTCCAGACAGCGGACCGGAGGCGGCCAGAACAGCAATGCAGGAATTCTGGTGTAGAGAGTACGTACATCCAAAGATGATTCTGATGCAAAAAATTTCATGTTTTTTCGGTTAAAAATGTGACAGTTTTTTCTTATATTAAAAAAATCCAAGCCGATATATTTTATAGAAATATAATTTATTGAAAATACAAAAAACGAGGGTTTCTATCATGAAAAAACAGATTTCTGCCTTGAGAATCAAACAATTGCTGAGCGTGTCCTTCGGAATTCTTCTGGTTATCCTGCTTATGCTGGGCCTCACTTCGATTGCCTACATCCATAATATATCCGGCAATACAGAAGTACTCTATGACCGCCCCCACACAAATCTGGTGGGTATGTGGGAGGCAAAGTCCAGGATTTCCCAGACCGGCAATGGATTGAGGGAGGCTATCCTTTACAATACTCCGCTTTCAGCAGAACTTACCGCAAATCTGACAGATGTGGAGCAGGTTATCAGAGACATCGAGGGAAATAAGGTAGATAAAACAGCTCCTATGACCGATAATATGAAGAATATTCTGGCTATGGTAGACGCCTGGTCCCAGTCGGGACGGCGGATTCTGGAGATAGCCAATTCCGGGCAGGTTCCGTCCAGGGAAGAGGTAGAGCAGTATACAAAACTTGAACAGGATGCCGTCAATGGTGTGGATGCCATCATTGTGACGGCAGCGGACAATGCTCTGAAATTTAAGAACACAGCAATGGAAAACGCGTCCGCCAGTACAATGACGCTGTGTTTTATTTTTGCGGCGGCCTTTGGGATAACGTTATTGATGTTAGGCATCCTGAGAAAACGAATTCTTTCTCCCATCTATGTGCTTTTAGCATCGGCGGAACAAATTGAGCAGGGAAATCTGGAAGAAGAAATTACGTATGCTTCCAGGGATGAGTTCGGGGAGCTGGCTGACTCCTTCCGGCAGATGCAGGCCAGCCTTAAGAGTGTGATCGCGGATGTAAAGACAAATCTTGAACGCATGGGCGGCAATGACTTTTGCGTGGATATCAACGCGGACTATCGCGGGGAATTTGAGATGATCCGCGAATCGCTTGTGGCTATTTCGGATCATTTAAGCATGACTCTATCAAGGATTAACGAATCTGCGGACCAGGTGGCCGACAGTTCGGAGCAGGTATCTGCAGGTGCCCAAATGCTGTCCCAGGGGGCCACGGAACAGGCGTCCTCAGTGGAGGAGTTTGCTGCGACCATCAATGAGTTGTCCGGCCATGTAACGCGGAATGCAGATAATGCTGCAAAGGCTACCCTGACAGCGGAAGAAGTGAAGGGATATGCACTGGAAAGCGGCAGGAGAATGTCGGAAATGCTGGATGCCATTACCAATATCAGCGACCGTTCAAAAGAGATTGGAAAAATCATTAAAACCATTGAGGATATTGCATTCCAGACCAATATCCTGGCATTAAACGCGGCTGTTGAGGCGGCCCGGGCAGGAGAAGCAGGGAAGGGATTTGCTGTGGTGGCTGACGAGGTGCGCAGTTTAGCCGGTAAATCAGCAGAAGCGTCCAACAATTCGGCAGAAATGATCAAGGAGTCGCTGAAGGCAGTGGAGCAGGGGACCCTGATTGCAGATGAAACAGCCAAATCTTTAAATAATGTTGTGAACGGCGTTCAGGGAATTACGCAGGCCATTGAAGATATATCGTCGTCCTCAGAGGAACAGGCAGCCTCCCTTTCGCAGGTTACCATTGGCATTGACCAAATTTCCAGTGTGGTTCAGACAACATCCGCTACTGCGGAGGAAAGCGCGGCTTCCAGCGAAGAGTTATCAGACCAGGCCAGGAAGCTCAAAGAGCTTGTGGGGCGATTCCGGTTAAAAGAAGGCTGTAATTCCGGAATATAAGCGTTTGGTTCCGGGTTATCCAGTGAGATGCAAACCGGCAAATATAAGAAGGCATATCGTGGGGCCGGTTTGCATCTTTTGGGTAAAATTCAATTAAAATCCAAAAGATGAAAAAAGTACTTGCCTAAATTAGAAAAGTATTGTATAATTTAGAACGTTGTATTGATGGGCTATCGCCAAACGGTAAGGCAACGGACTCTGACTCCGTCATTTCAAGGTTCGAATCCTTGTAGCCCAGTTTGTTAAATCTTGGTCCCGTAGGCGTTTTGCCTGACGGGATTTTTTGTTATATTTCTGTTTTCGGACCGGGAACCCTGCGGGGAGGGAACCTGCAAGTCCGGTAATCCATGACGGCAGAATCCTGCGGGGACATGAGGCTTCGTAAAATGGATACCGGAGGACGTGACGGGGAGAGGGGGAAAACATGTCTGATAAAAAGAAGAATCTGCTCAACGGAATATTCCTTCTGACTGTATTTGTCCTGACCATTTACAGTGTATTTTCGGGTGAGGACTTAAGCGATATATGGGACACCATATCAGAGGCATCTCCTGTATACCTGCTTATGGGGGTTGGCTGTGTTATTTTTTTCATATGGGCGGAGTCTGCTATCCTGCATTATCTGCTGGGCACCCTGGGTATAAAGACAAAGAGAAGGACCTGTTTTCTGTATTCCTCTGTGGGTTTTTTCTTCAGCTGCATCACGCCTTCGGCAGGGGGAGGACAGCCGGCCCAGGTTTACTATATGAGGAAGAACATGATACCCGTGCCTGTGGCCACGGTGGTGCTCATGGTGGTAACCATTACATACAAATCCGTGCTGGTGGTGATTGGCTGTCTTCTGGCTGTATTCGGCCAGGGCTTTTTAAACCGTTACCTGTACGAGGTCATGCCTGTCTACTATCTGGGGCTGGCGCTGAATGTGGTATTCTGCGCCGCCATGCTGGTTCTGGCTTTCCACACATCTCTTGCCAGGGACATGGTAATGCGGCTTCTGGGACTTCTGGAGCATTTTCGTTTTCTCAAGAAAAAAACCTCCAGGACAGAGCGCCTGCTCCTTACCATGGAGCATTATAATGATACGGCTGCCTTCCTGCGCCAGCACAAGCATGTGCTGCTCAGAGTGCTGTTTCTCACCTTCTGCCAGCGGCTGGCATTGTTTTCAGTGACATATTTTGTGTACAGGGCCTTTGGGCTTAAGGGGACGGCCATGATTACCCTGGTGCTTCTCCAGTCAACGATTTCTGTGTCCGCCGATATGCTGCCTCTTCCGGGGGGCATGGGAATCAGCGAGCATCTGTTCCTGACCATATTCGATCCTATTTTTTACGGGGATTTGCTTTTGCCCGCCATGGTATTGTCCAGAGGTATTGCGTATTATGTACAGCTGGGATTCAGCGCAGCGGTGACCATGTACGCCCATATTACATTGGTGAGAAAGCATAGAAAAATCTAAAAAAATTTTAGGTTATCTAAAAATGATTATGCATTGTGACGAAAATATGGAGTCAACTTAAGTTAGAATGCCCATTGTGAGCCGTGGGTTTACGTGATATCATAAGATATATAAAAAAATTTAGGTTATACAAAAATTTTTAGAGGTGTAAGCACGTGAAAAATTCAGATAAGTTGAAGCGTTACAGCATGTTTATTGCAGGCGTCATATTCAGCGCCTTGGGTATCAGCCTGATTACAAAAGCCGGACTGGGCACGTCACCCATTACCAGCCTTGCCTTTGTCCTGACGTTTATATTCCCTCACAGCCTGGGAGAGTTTACCATGCTGGTGAACACGGTCATGTTCCTGATACAGGCCGCCCTTCTGGGGAAGGCATTTGGAAAGGTACAGCTGCTTCAGCTTCCGGCCGCCCTGCTGTTTTCCGCCTGCATAGACGGATGGATGTATATTCTGGGGTTCTGGAAGACAGGAAGCTATGTGGGGCAGGTGCTCATGCTGCTGCTGGGCTGCGTGTTCCTGGGGCTGGGTATTGCCTTTGAGGTGATTCCCAATGTACTTATTCTTCCCGGAGAGGGGCTGGTGCGTGTAATTGCAGGGCTTACCGGCTGGAGGTTTGGATTGGTAAAAACCGGTTTTGATATGAGCATTGTGGCAAGTGCGGTGGGGGTATCCCTGTTCTTTACGGGCCATGTGCTGGGAATCAGGGAAGGAACCGTGCTGGCCGCCCTCATCGTAGGAAGTATTTCCCATTTCTTTATCGAGAAGGTATCCAATGTGCTGGAAGGGTGGATACCCGACTACTCCGATGCAGGGGACGCCTGCCCGTAATGCATCGGCTAAATCCGGCTTTTTGAGTCTGTTTCATATTAAATTTAAAAAATTTAAAAAAGTTCTTGACTATTTGCCACAATATGGGTATAATAAACTCCGCAGCCGCCAATCAGGACAAACAGTCAGGGCAGGGCGCTGCGGATAAACTGAATAATGGGCTATCGCCAAATGGTAAGGCAACGGACTCTGACTCCGTCATTTCAAGGTTCGAATCCTTGTAGCCCAGTTAAAAAATAGCTGGTAATTTCGAGAATGAATCTCGGATTACTAGCTTTTTTGTGTACTGCGTTTTTTTATTTGGGCAGCATCATATAAAGTTTTACTCCCAGCTCTACATCCAGCCGGGTCTGTCTGTCATCCAGGGATATCTCTGCAATCTCGCAGATCCGGTCCATGCGGTGAAGCATTGTCTTGTAGTGGATAAACAGCTGTTTGGCGGTTTTGCTCAGGTTCAGGTTATTTCCAAGAAGGGAATCAAGGGTTTCCAGGTATTGGGTATTATTGAGCTTGTCGTATTCCGCCAATCTGGTCACAGCAGGGGGAATCACCTGTTCCAGGTTGCTGCGGTGGGAATAGGTGGCCAGCATGCGCAGTGCTCCCATGTCTTCATACTTTACCAGCCTGTTGTTAAACACGCGGCAGAACTGCAGGGAATCTGCTGCTTCCTGAATCTTCTGGGAAAGCTGGAACAATTCATATGCGATGCTGCTGATACCTGCGTAGAAGGTAAAAGAGCCATATGTTTTTGAAATGTATTGGTTTAAATTTGTAATAACTTCGGTGACCGGACCGTACAATTCTTGGGGAGAGAGCTTTTTTTCTGTCCTGTATATTATATTCAGCAGATCATCCTGGATGCAGAAGTAATAGTTGCTTTTGGGAATCAGGCGCGTCATCTCTGCCAGCGCCTCAGGAACCTTGGTTATGTTTCTGGAAGCCTCCAGTTGAATGGAGACTGCCAGATAGGAATCATTCTTGTGCCAGCCGTACCCTTCAGCCTTCTCTACAATCTGGTTTACTCCCATATTTTGTCGAAACAATTCTTTTAAAAACCCGGATATGTATCTCTGCTCTATTTCAACAGTGTAATACTTTTTGAGATAGAGAACGGCAGACAGATTTGCCGCATTTTTCAGAAGCCCTTCCAGATTTTCATCGAGATAACGGTTGGTTGCAGCTTCCAGATAGCCGCACACCTCCCCCATGCACATAATGGGAAGTGAGATCCTGTCTGCTATGGCCATTTCAGAGCGGAATTCTTCTGATTGGGAAGTAAAAATAATATTTTTATCAGAATCGCACAGATGAATGGAAGCAGGCACATATTCAGCCAGGTAATCCAGGATATCCTGTTCTCCGGCCCCGGAGGCCAGAAGCTGTGACATATTGTTCTGAAGCTCTATAAAGTACTGTGCTTTATTATTCAGGATCTGCTTCATGACAGAAGACACCACGTCAAAAAAGCTCACATCAGGGGGAAGCTGCACAATGGGAATTCCGTAATGGCTGCCGGACTGAGTGATTTCCGCCGGGATTTGCGGCATGCGCTCCCCAGTCTTTATGAACAAAGCGCTGATATGTTTTGAGGCCAGGGTATCAATATATTCTTTGAAGGAAAGGGGGCCGGTCACGGCTCCGTACAGAGAGGTAAGAAGAATTTCGCCGCCGGTAAGCCACCGGATCAGATCCGGGTCTTCGGCTGTGGTGATGCCTGTGACAAAATGAGACAGGCCTGCGGCTCCCGCACATATTGTTACATTTTTCAGAATATCCAGTTGTAAGATGTCAGCCACTGTCAGTTTTTTCATTTGGATGCTCCCCGCCGCATTTATGTATAATACAGATAACTAAATCTTATATTGATAAACAATAACAATAAAATCATTGTTATAAGTATATCATAAATTTGGTGGAAATGAATAAAGGAGGGGTGCACTGGAAGGATGAAAATAGGGGGGCGGGATTATCCTATTGTGCCAATATATTTCCAAAATACAGCGTAGTATAATAAAATGCATAAATACTACATGAAAATGTATAATGGAGGAATGAACTATGCTGAAGTTCACAATGAAAAGGCTGGTATATCTGGTTCTGGTGCTTGTGGGTGTATCATTTCTGGTATTCCTGCTGCTCTACATGACGCCAGGGGACCCGGTCCGGATGATGCTGGGTGAATCAGCTACCCCTGAAGCCCAGGCGGAACTGCGGCTGGAGCTGGGACTTGACGATCCCTTTCTGGTACAGTATGGGCGCTATATCAAAAATATCGTGGTACATCAGGATCTGGGAACGTCCTACTCTACCAGAAGACCTGTCCTGGATGAGATTATGACAGTGTTTCCCAACACAGTCAAGCTCGCCACCGCGGCAATCATTATCGCCGTCATCCTGGGAACCTTCCTGGGCATTGTCTCTGCGGTCAGGCAGAACTCCCTTCTGGACAATGCCGTTATGGTGCTGGCGCTCATTGGAACATCGGCCCCCATCTTCTGGATCGGTATCCTTATGATTATCCTGTTCTCGGTCAATCTGGGATGGCTGCCACCTTCGGGTTTCGGAAGTTTTAAGCAGTTGATTATGCCCGCCCTTGCGCTGGGAATGCAGAGTACGGCGGTAGTGGCCAGGATGACACGTTCCAGCATGCTGGAGGTGATACGCCAGGATTTCGTCAAGACAGCCAGGGCAAAAGGACAGAAGGAAAGCGTGGTCATCATGAAGCATGTGTTCAGAAATGCTTTGATTCCTGTTATCACCGTGGTGGGACTTCAGTTCGGAACGCTTTTAGGTGGCGCTATGCTGACGGAAGTTGTATTTTCCATTCCGGGGGTAGGGCGTCTGATGATTGAGGCCATCAAGCAGAGGGATTTCCCTATTGTCCAGGGCAGCGTTCTGTTCGTTGCGGCATGTTTCTCGTTGGTTAATCTCGCGGTGGACCTGTTGTACGCAGTGGTCGATCCGAAGGTCTCAAAAGAATAAAAGAACGGGAGGTATTGATTGAGATGGAAGAGAAGAAATCCAGAAGTCAGGTTGTGACCATCCTGAAAGCGCTCAGCAGAAACCGTATGGCGGTTTTGGGACTGGTCATCCTGATCATTCTTTTATTTACAGGTATATTCGCACATGTTATCGCGCCCTATGATTTTGCCAAGCAGAATCTGGCTGATGCCTTTCAGCACCCCAGTCCCAGCCACATTTTCGGAACAGATGAGTTCGGCCGCGACATCTTCAGCCGTGTTGTGTACGGGGCCAGGATGTCCCTTCTGGTTGGTTTTGTCTCTGTTGGCATTGCTGTAATCATAGGCGGAATTTTGGGGGCAATCGCAGGTTACTACGGCAGAAGGGTGGATAATCTGATCATGCGTTTTATGGATGTGCTTCTGGCTGTGCCCCAGACACTGCTGGCAATTGCCATTGTAGCTGCCCTGGGAACAGGACTCATGAATCTGATGATAGCGGTTGGTATATCCTCGGTTCCCACATATGCACGTATTGTAAGGGCTTCCGTGCTGACAATCCGTGAGGAAGAGTATATTGAAGCAGCCAGGGCGTCCGGCACATCCAATACAAAAATCATTATAAAGCATATTCTTCCCAACTGTGTGGCGCCCGTTATTGTCCAGGTAACGCTGGGTATCGCCGGAGCGATTCTGACAGCTGCAGGAATGAGTTTTATCGGACTGGGCATACAGCCGCCCAATCCTGAGTGGGGCAACATGCTTTCCTCCGGCCGTGATTATATCAGAGGATATGCGTACATGACCATGTTCCCAGGTCTTGCCATCGTTATCACTGTTCTCTCCCTGAACCTTCTGGGAGACGGCTTAAGAGATGCGCTTGATCCGAAACTGAGAAACTAATGAAAGGCGGAGCAGATCGTGGAAAAGGAAAAATTGCTTGATATCAAGGATTTAAGTGTTACATATAAAACAGAAGACGGAATTGTATATGCTGTAAATAACCTGAACTTAACCCTGGAACCCAAAGAAACGCTGGGATTTGTGGGGGAGACAGGAGCGGGTAAGACAACCACGGCCATGACCATCATGGGACTTCTCCCCACACCGCCGGGAAAGGTGACTTCCGGAGAAATCATGTTTGACGGAAAAGACATGTTAAAAATCGGGGACAAGGAGAGAAGAGGGATTCTGGGAGAAAAAATCTCCATGATTTTCCAGGACCCCATGACCTCCTTAAATCCTTCCATGAAGGTGGGGGATCAGATCGTGGAGATGATCCGCCTTCACAAGGTAATCGGCAAAAAGGAAGCGTTTGAGGAGGCCTGCGGACTGCTGGAGATGGTAGGAATCAGAAGAGAGAGGGCCAATGATTATCCCCATCAGTTTTCCGGCGGCATGAAACAGAGGGTGGTGATCGCCATTGCATTGGCCTGCCGTCCTAAGATGATCATTGCAGATGAACCTACCACGGCCCTGGATGTGACAATCCAGGCCCAGGTCATGAATCTGATCAAGGGACTGAAAGAAAAGCTGGGAACATCCATGATCCTGATCACCCACGATCTGGGTATTGTTGCGGAGATCTGCGATAAGGTGGCCATCATGTATGCGGGCCAGGTGGTGGAGTATGCGGAGGTAAGCAAGATTTACCATAATCCCTGTCATCCATATACAAAGGGCCTGTTTAATTCCATTCCGAAACTGGATACGGAGGAGGACTGGCTGGAGGAGATCCACGGACTGCCTCCGGAACCTACAGAGAGGATTGACGGCTGTTCCTTCAATCCCAGATGCCCCAACTGCATGGAAATCTGCAAGCATAAAAAGCCGGAAATTACAGTTGTGAACGGTGAGCATTATACCAGGTGCTTTTTATACGAGAAGCAGGAGGAGGTAAATAAAGATGAGTAATCCGGAAGAGAGATTAGTTGAAATCAATCATCTGAAAAAATATTTCCATGTAAATAAGGGACTGCTCCATGCGGTGGATGATGTGAGCTTTTATATTAACAAGGGCGAGACACTGGGACTTGTTGGAGAATCCGGCTGCGGAAAGTCTACCACAGGGCGAACCATCATCCGTCTTCTGGAAGCAGACAGCGGAGAGGTGAATTTCCACGGAGAAAATGTACTGGGATTTAACAAAAGCCAGATGAAAACATTCAGGGAACATGTACAGATGGTATTCCAGGACCCGTATTCCTGTCTGAATCCCAGGCTTTCCGTGTTTGAGCTGATTGCGGAACCGCTTACAAATATGGAAGAGTACCGCAGAGACAAAAAAAAGCTGGATGCCAGGGTCCGTGAGCTGATGGATGTGGTAGGGCTTTCCAGAAGGCTGATCAATGCCTATCCCCATGAGCTGGATGGGGGAAGAAGGCAGAGAGTGGGAATTGCCCGTGCCTTATCCGTAAAACCGGAATTCATTGTACTGGACGAGCCCGTATCAGCCCTTGACGTATGCATCCAGGCACAGATCATCAACCTGTTGAAACGGCTTCAGATGGACCTGGGGCTGACATACCTGTTTATTTCCCACGACTTAAGCGTTGTAAAGCATATAAGCAACCGGATCGGCGTTATGTATCTGGGAAAGATAGTGGAGCTCAGTGATTACAGGTCCATCTTCAGCGGCCCTCTCCATCCATATACAAAAGCGCTCTTATCTGCTATCCCCATTCCAAAGGTAGGGGTTGAGAGGGAACAGATCATACTGAAGGGGGATGTTCCCAGCCCTGTCAATCTTCCGGGGGGCTGCCGTTTTGCGGGCCGCTGTCCGTATGTGACAGAGCGGTGCAGACAGGAGGATCCGGAGCTCAAAAACGCAGGAGACAACCACTTTGTGGCCTGTCATCTGGCGGGGGAAATGTAATGGCAATAGCAGAACTATCTGCATGTATGAAAGAAAAGGAGAAAAAGATTATGAGAAAAGTGAAAAAGGCGGCCGGCATCCTGCTGGCACTCACACTGGCTGCATCCTTAGTGACAGGCTGCGGCGGCAGTTCTTCCAAGGCTCAGGAGGAAAAGGATACCCTGACAGTGGCTATTACAGGAGATCCGCCAACATTGGACCCGCATGCGTCATCCACCTCAAGCAGTGTAAACAACTTAAATCCTGTTTACGAGACCCTGGTGAGATATGATGATGACGGGGAAATAAAGCCTCTTCTTGCCACAGAGTGGAAAAGGTTGGATGACTTAAACTGGGAGTTTAAGCTGAGAGACGACGTGTATTTCCACAACGGGGAGAAGATGACGGCAAACGATGTGCTTTACAGCTTTAAGAGAGCCACGGGACCGGACGGCGCAAAGGTTTCCTACATCATGTCTGCTATTGATGCGGATAACTGTAAGGTGGTGGATGACAATACCATCATCATTGCCACCCATGAGCCATTTTCTCCTTTAGTTGGTTATCTTCCGTATATCGGAGCAGTGGTTGTCAGTGAGAAGGAATTCACGGAGGATCCGGAGAAGGCAGCACAGAATCCGGTTGGAACAGGACCCTTTAAATTTGTGTCATGGGCAAAAAATGACCGCTGTGTATATGAAAGAAATGACGAGTACTGGGGAGACAAGCCGGCTTATAAGAACCTGGTAATCCGCACAATTGTTGAGGCCAACAGCCGCGTAATTGAGCTGGAATCCGGAAATATTGATATTGCATTTGACATTCCTGCAAATGATGTTGAGAGGCTGGAGAACAACAAGGATACTGCGATTGTAAAACGTGCCAGCACAATTGTGGAATACATGGTTATGAATGTGACCAAGAAACCTCTTGATGATGTAAGAGTAAGGCAGGCCATTGACTGGGCCCTGGATGAAAACGCCATCCTTACAGCTGTCTGGAGAGGAAACGCCCAGTATTCTCCCACCACTGTGGCACCAAGCATGAAGTATTTCGATGATTCTGATACGGACTGCAGGTATGATGTTGAGAAGGCAAAGGCGCTTCTGGCAGAGGCCGGGGTATCTGATCTTCACTTAAAACTGACCTGTGCGGAGAACACCAACAGACTGAACGAGGCTACCATCATCCAGGATATGCTGGCTCAGGTTGGAATAACCGTGGAGATCCAGAGTTATGAGGCAGGTACCTTCTATGACATGGTGGATGCCGGTGAGACAGAGATATTCCTGATCGGTTTTGGAGCCGTAGGATTCCCTGAGCCGGACAATAACATTTACGGACCGTTTAACAGCAAGCAGATTCCTACAAACAACATGGGCTTTTACTCTGACCCGGAGATGGACAAAATGCTTGAGGCGCAGAGAAATACCAGTGACGGACCGGAGAGGGAGCAGATCATCAAGGATATCCAGAAATACCTGCGTGTCAACCTTCCTGTTATTCCGGTTGCCAATACAGAGCAGGTTCTTGGTATCAGAAGCAATGTAAAGGGATTTGTGCCCACACCGGCAGGAAGCCATTTCTTCCAGAACGTACATTTTGAAAATGCTGAACAATAAATCTGCACTGAACCATAAGTCCGGGATTCAGGCATAAGAAAAAGGGCGCTGCAAAGGTTAGCTTTCTGTATGGATTATACAGGGCGGCTCACCCTGCAGCGCCTTGTGTCTTAGTGGGTTACGGCGTGTAAGAGCTCATAGCGAGGAGGAATAATATGATTACGAGAGTCAAAGGGTCCTATGTGATCGGCTATAACGGAGCGGATCATGAGATTATCCGGGACGGTGAGGTGGTTTACGAGAATGATACCATCATTTATGTGGGAAAGCATTATGAGGGGGAAGTCAGCAAGACAGAGGATGCAGGTAATGCCGTCATCATGCCTGGATTTATTGACTTAAATGCCCTTGGGGATATTGACCATGATATTCTCCACACGGAGGCTTTCAGCAATATCAGGAGCAGCCTCAATCCTTCAGAGGAGTATTTTGAGAAGGGCACTCATGAGGTGATGACAGCAGAGGAGGAGGCCTTCAAGTCCCTCTACGCGTACACACAGCTGATTATGCACGGCATTACCACAGCCATGCCCATCACATCCACATACTATAAAAAATGGGCGGATACTTATGAAGAGGAAGAGGCAGGTGTCCATCACGCAGGCAGACTGGGTCTGAGACTGTACACTTCTCCCAGCTACCAGTGCGGTCTGAACGTAGTCCGTCCTGACGGTACCATGACAGTCCGTTACCTGGAGGGGCAGGGAGAGGAAGGGTTAGAGAGAGCGGTCCGATTTATCCGCAAATATGACGGGGCCTATGATGGCCTGATCCGTGGGGCCCTGCTGCCTGAGAGGATTGAGACACAGACAGAGGAGAACCTGATCCGCACAAAACAGTATGCAGAGGAACTAAAGTGTCCCATCAAGCTCCACGCGGCACAGGGACTGTTTGAATACCGCTTCATAAAGGAGCGGACAGGCAAAAGCCCGGTAGAATATCTGGAGAGCATTGGATTTCTCGGAAAGAACGTGGGAATTCCCCACTGCTATATCGTAAAAGGTACCAGGTGGGTGGAGGATGAAGGGGACGATCTGTCAATTCTTTCCAATACAGGTACCACTGCCATATTCTGCCCGGTTATAATAGGGAGAAGCGGGCATTACCAGGATTCCTTTGCAAAATACCGCGCCAGGAATATCAATGTGGCAGTGGGAACAGATACATTTCCACCTGATTTTTTCCAGAATATCCGCATTGCTTCCTGGTTCTCACAGATGGCGGAGAACAAGGTGGAAGGCTCTGCCATGGCTGACGTGTACAGGGCAGTAACCCTTGGAGGCTCCGCTCTTTTGGGGAGAGAGGACCTGGGCCGTCTGGCTCCCGGTGCAAAGGCTGACATGATAGCTGTGGATTTGGAGGATTTCCATATGGGAGCAGTGGATGATCCCATCCGCACGATTTTTATGTGCGGCTGCGGCCGTGACGTGAAGATGTCCGTTATTAACGGAAAGACCGTCATGAAGGACAGGACCATTGAAGGTGTGGACCTGGAGGAGATAAAGGCAAAGGGGCAGAAGTATTATGACAAGATGAGGATGGGATATATGGAGAGGGACTACCGCCATCTGTCTGAGGATGAGCTGTTTAGACCGTCATTTCCCATTCATAAATAAGAAGGACTGTTCTGTAAGAAAGGTCAGGATTAAGGAGGATACATATGTACGATTTGCTGCTCACCAATGCTGTAGTCATTACAATGGACGAGAAACGGCGTGTGATTGAGAATGGGGCTGTAGGAGTAAAAGATGGCAGGATAGCTTTTGTGGGGGATAGCATGGAAGCGGAGCGATTTGAGGCAAAGGAGGTGCTGGACTGTAAAGACCATGTGGTCATGCCGGGGTTTGTGGATGCCCATGGCCATGGGGGACACAGCGCCTTTAAGTCCATTGTGGATCTTACAAGCTACTGGATGCCTGTGATGACCCACACATATAAAAACTATATTACTGACGGCTTCTGGTACAATGAAGGCCGGCTTTCAGCCCTGGAACGCCTCCATGCCGGAGTCACCACCGGCGTATGCGTGCTGGGCTCCCAGCCGCGCTGTGACTCCCCTGTTCCCGCCTTTAACAATGCCAGGGCATACGCAGAGGTGGGGGTTAAGGATATTGTCTGCACAGGACCCTGCCATGTGCCGTGGCCTCACCGGTTCAGCCGCTATACGGAGGACGGAGAGAGGCATATGTCCCAGGTTAGCTATGAGACTGTGTTAGAGAGCCTGGAGACAGTTGTGTCGGAGCTGAATCATGCCAACAACGACCGGACCAGGGCTTACGTTGCTCCCTTTGGGGCAGTCACCTCCGTGGATCCCTCTGCCCCCACTTCTGCGGACCGCTGCGTGAAGCTTACAGAGCATGACCTGAAACAGGCCAGGGATATGAGGAGAATTGCGGAAAAATACAATACCCGTATTCATACAGATGCCTTTGGGGGTATGGTCCATCTGGCTTACCAGGATAAAGAAAATGCCCTCCTGGGTCCGGATGTCCATCTGCAGCACTGTACGGGCCTCTCGTTTGATGAAGCGCTCATCATACAGAAGACAGATACCCATATCAGCGTGGCTCCGGGAATGCGCCAGTTGGTAAACAGGACACCGGTGATTGAGCTGCTGGAATTAGGAGTGACGGTGGCCCTGACAACGGACGGTTCCATGCTCACATCCGGTTTTGACATGTTCGACGCCATGAAACGGGCGCAGATGATCTTCCGCCGCGCCATGAATGATGATTACTATCTGCCGGCGGAGAAGGTGCTGGAGATGACCACCATTGACGCTGCAAGGTGTGTGGGACTGGATGAGGAGATTGGTTCCCTTGAAACAGGAAAAAGAGCGGATATTATAGCAATCGATCTGATGAATCCCCGCCTTATGCCGAGAATTAACCTGATAGAAACCCTGATTGGAAACGGACACCCCTCCGATGTGGACCTTGTGGTGGTGGATGGTGAGATCCGGCTGAGGGACGGCAAGGCCGTGGGAATCAATGAGAGGGAGATCCTTCTGAAGGCAGAAGAGGAAGCTCTGGAAACAGCAAAGCGGGCAAAACATCTGCACCCCTTTGCCTGGCCGGAGAAGGAACACTGGGGACAGACAAAGATATATTTTGATGAGGTGCGCTTCGATCTGGATGAAAACAGAAAAGACGGCGGACATTATTAGGAAGGCCGGGAACAATGTATGGGGAATTCGTTCCCCATACATTGTTCCCGCGGAATGAAGGATTATGGCAGAGCAGGTTCTTCGGAAGCTGCTCTCACGGATGTGCATATTTCTACTATGTAAAAATTAAATTTATGGAAACAATTTATGGAAATGATAGAATAGATATTGTAATATAACAAAAGTTGTGTTAGAATATTGAACTGAATAATGGGCTATCGCCAAATGGTAAGGCAACGGACTCTGACTCCGTCATTTCAAGGTTCGAATCCTTGTAGCCCAGCTACTAATCCCACAGATGAAAGTCTGTGGGATTTTGCTTGTATACCCAAGGGAATTTATGATACAATGAAGGGCGTAATACCGGGGCGGGACATGGAAGCGCCGGCAGTAAAAGCTGCGTCCTGGTCACGGGAGAATGAGGTAGATATGTATACATTTAACAGCAGGGTCCGTTACAGCGAAACGGACGAAGGAGGGTGCCTGTCGGTTTCAGGTATCATCAATTATATGCAGGATTGCAGCACATTTCAGTCAGAGGACTGCGGTGTGGGAGTGGGGTATCTGGAAGCCAGCCATAAAGCATGGCTTTTGTCATCCTGGCAGATTATGATAGACCGGTATCCCGGACTGGGGGAGAAGCTGGTGGTTGGAACTTGGCATTGTGCGTCAAAGGGGATATACGGCTACCGTAACTTCGTTCTGCGGGACGGGGAGGGGACGGATGTGGTCAGGGCTGAATCCATGTGGTTCCTCTACGATACGGATAAGAACATTCCGATCCGGGTGCAGCCCGGAGATACGGCTCCTTACGGCGAGCCGGAGCCAAGGCTGGTATTAAGCCCCTGCCCCAGAAAGATACCGGTGCCTGAAGACTGCAGGGCGGGTGAGCCTATTGTGGTTGCCAGACACCACATTGACACAAACCACCATGTGAATAACGCCCAGTATGTGGAGATGGCCAGGGAGGCCATACCGGAAGGGCTTGTGATAAAAGAGATACGGGCTGATTACAAAAAGGCGGCTGTATTGGGAGATGTCCTGACTCCGCGGGTAAGTGTGGCCCGGGATAGGGAGTGGACAGTGGTCCTTGAGGGCAGTACAGGAGAAATCTGCGCTGTGGTATGGCTGAGGACAAAAGGACAGGAGGAAGATTGAGATGATTGAATTAGGTAAAGTGCAGGAGCTTGTAATAATAAGAACAAAAGAATTCGGAGTATATCTGGCTGAGAAGGAGGGGGATGAGGCAGCTGTTCTTCTCCCAAAGAAGCAGGTGCCGGAGGGAGCCGGGATCGGGGACAAGGTAGAGGTGTTCATCTACAAAGATTCATCGGACCGCCTGATTGCCACCACGGGAAAGCCCAAACTTCAGGTGGGCGAGACAGCGAAGCTGGAGGTTAAGGATGTGGCTAAAATAGGGGCTTTTCTGGATATGGGACTGGAGAAGGACCTTCTTCTTCCGTTTAAAGAGCAGACCCACCCGGTGAGAAAAGGGGAGCAGTGCCTTGTCACCCTGTATGTGGATAAGAGCAGACGTCTGGCAGCTACCATGCGCGTCTATTCCCATATGAGCAACCAGTCGCCCTATAAGGCAGAGGACTGGGTTACGGGTACTATCTATGAAATCAATGAAACCATAGGCGCCTTTGTGGCGGTGGACCACAAATATTACGGACTCATTCCCAAAAAGGAGCTTTACGGCAGGTTCAGGGAGGGGGATACGGTCCAGGCCAGGGTTACCAGGGTGCGCGAGGACGGAAAGCTGGATTTGTGCGTCAGGGAAAAGTCCTACGTGCAGATGGGGACTGACGCAGAGAAGGTATTAAAGGTCATGGACGAATTCGACGGTGTGCTTCCCTTTAATGACAAGGCAAAGCCGGAGGTAATCATGCGTGAGTTCAGCATGAGCAAAAATGCCTTTAAGCGGGCCGTGGGCAGGCTTTTAAAGGAAGGCAGGATTCGTATTACGGATAAGACGATTGAGCGTGTATAAGCGTATGGAATGGGGAAGGAAGGCACATACTTTTTAGTACAGCATAAAAGTGCCGGAGGAACGGATTGTCTGTGCCTGCAGCCGGCGCAGGCCGGCTCCGGTACATGGAGGCATGGGTTGGGGAAAGGACGGGGAGACATGAAAAAGAGGAATCCGGCGGCGGATTATACCATGATTGTGGCAGGTACATTCCTGATTGGCTTTGCCATCAAGAATATTTACGACCCTGTGAGCATGGTTACGGGCGGTGTGTCGGGCGTGGCCATTATTGCCAAGGAACTGTGGTCTGTTCCTCTGTGGCTGACCAATACAGTGTTAAACATCCCGTTATTTGCAGCCGGATTCTTTTTCTGCGGCTGGCGGTTTATCAAGCGCACCCTGTTCGCCACGGTTATGCTCTCTGTTTCCCTGTATGTTCTGCCGGAGGCGTCCTATCTGGGAAGCGACCTGTTTCTGTCGGCCCTATTCGGGGGAATCATAAGCGGTGTGGGAACCGGCCTGGTGTTTCTGACCAGCTGCACCACCGGAGGCACGGATTTGCTGGCGGCCCTAATCCAGAAACGCCTTAAGCACTATACCCTGGCCCAAATCATGCAGGTTCTGGACGGGCTGATTGTGGTGGCCGGCGCCTCCGTGTTCGGCATCAGGAGCGCTCTTTACGCCCTTATCGCCATTTTCTGTGTGGCTAAGGTTACGGACGGCCTGATTGAGGGACTTAAGTTTTCCAAACAGGCTTATATTATCTCCCAGCATTACCGGGAGATTGCAGAGGCCATCATGGAACAGATGGGAAGGGGAGTGACCAGCCTGGAGGCCAGGGGGATGTACTCGGACCAGGAGAAGAAAATGCTGTTCTGTGTGGTTTCAAAAAAGGAAATTGTGCGGTTAAAGGAGATTGTGGCGGAGTTTGACAGCAGCGCATTTGTTATTGTAAGTGATGCCAGAGAGGTATTTGGTGAAGGATTTATCGAATATTAGGGCCTGAATTTTGTGGCTTTTGCCGATATTTTCGGGAAAAACGCAGTTGATTAACATAATTAACAAAAAGTTGGCGGCAAATATTGGAATACTTTGTGATTTAGGACATTTTTTTTTCCCCGTATACAAATTAGCTAAAACCCCAATTTTGATTTTGTGGATTTGCGATATGGATTCCCCAGGGGGTTTCATGTATTATAAGAGCAGTTACAAAAGAGGGTAAAACACATATGTGTTAAGCGTATTATTAGGAGGAAAAAACAGAATGGCTAGTTTATCACTGAAGAACGTAACAAAGAAATATCCAAATGGATTTGTAGCAGTTAAGGAATTTAATCTTGAAATCGCCGATAAGGAATTTATCATTTTCGTAGGTCCTTCAGGATGCGGTAAGTCCACAACCCTTCGTATGATTGCTGGTCTGGAAGACATCTCATCCGGTGAGCTTTACATCGACGATAAGCTGGTTAATGACGTTGAACCAAAGGACAGAGATATCGCTATGGTATTCCAGAACTATGCTCTGTATCCACATATGTCTGTATATGACAATATGGCTTTCGGTCTGAAACTGAGAAAGACGCCGAAGGATGAAATTGACAAGAAAGTGCATGACGCAGCCAAGATTCTCGACCTGGAGCATCTGCTGGACCGTAAGCCAAAGGCTCTTTCCGGCGGCCAGAGACAGCGTGTTGCCATGGGACGCGCCATTGTCCGCAGCCCCAAGGTATTCCTGATGGACGAGCCGCTGTCCAACCTGGATGCAAAGCTGAGAGGACAGATGCGTGTTGAGATTTCCAAGCTTCACCAGAGACTGGAGACCACCATTATCTACGTTACCCATGACCAGACAGAGGCCATGACACTGGGTACCAGAATCGTCGTTATGAAGGACGGAATCATCCAGCAGGTGGATAACCCACAGAATCTGTATGATAAGCCATGCAACAAGTTTGTGGCAGGATTCATCGGAGCTCCCCAGATGAACATGATAGATGCAACCGTCGGCAAGGACGGCGCTCTGACAACCTTAAGCTTCGGCGGACACACCGTAGCCCTTTCTGAGGCCAAGTCCAAGAAGTTAGAGGACGCCGGATACATAGGAAAGGTAGTTACCCTGGGTATCCGTCCAGAGGACCTTCACGACGAGGAATCCTACCTGGCCATGTCTCCAAAGAGCGTATTTGAGGCCACTGTCCGCGTATACGAGATGTTAGGCTCCGAGGTTCTGTTATACTTTGATATCGAGGACGCAAACTTTGTTGCCAAGGTAAATCCTCGTACCACCGCAAGGCCTGGCGATACCATCAAGCTGGCCATGGATTTAGAGAAGATCCACATTTTCGACAAGGATACGGAACTGGTTGTTCTTAACTAATACAAACAAACCGTAAGTGAAAATTAAGGTAAAAAGAAGCAGGAGAGTATACAACTCTCTTGCTTTTTTTGTAATTTTGCATTAAAATATGAAAATAGGGATATTAGTTACTCCGAATACGTTTGAAAAGGAGAGTATAGAATGATTTCAAATCAGATACTTCAAACCACACTGGATGGATTAAAGGCAATTACAAGAATTGATTTGGGTATATGTGATACAGAGGGAAAAGTGCTGGCTTCTACATTTACCGATGCAGAAGACTCCGAGAGCTCGGTTCTGGTTTTCGTGGACTCACCGGCGGACAGCCAGGTTATCCAGGGATACCAGTTCTTCAAGGTGTTTGATGAGCACCAGCTGGAATACATCCTCTTAGCAAAGGGGGCCAGCGATGATGTATACATGGTTGGCAAACTGGCCGCATTCCAGATTCAGAACCTGCTGGTAGCTTATAAGGAGCGTTTTGATAAGGATAACTTTATCAAGAACCTGCTTCTGGACAACCTGCTGCTGGTAGACATCTACAACAGGGCAAAGAAGCTGCACATTGACACGGATGTAAAGCGTGTGGTCTATATCATCGAGACCCACAACGAGAAGGACGTCAACGCACTGGAGACAGTGAGAAGCCTTTTCGCGTCCAAGACAAAGGACTTCATCACCGCAGTAGATGAGAAGAACATTATTCTGGTGAAGGAAGTACGCCAGGGAGAAACCTACGGGGAGCTGGACAAAACAGCCAACACCGTACTTGATATGCTTAACACCGAGGCCATGACAAAGGTGCGGGTGGCATACGGCACCATTATCAATGACATCAAGGAAGTCTCACGTTCCTACAAGGAAGCCAAGATGGCGTTAGACGTAGGCAAGATCTTCTATGCCAATAAGAACGTTATCGCTTACAACAACCTGGGTATCGGACGTCTGATTTATCAGCTGCCCATTCCGCTGTGCAAAATGTTTATCCGCGAGGTGTTTGACGGCAAGTCTCCGGATGAGTTTGATGAGGAGACACTGGCCACTATCAACAAGTTCTTTGAGAACAGCCTGAATGTGTCCGAGACCTCCAGACAGCTTTATATCCACAGAAATACCCTTGTATACCGTCTGGATAAGCTTCAGAAGAGCACCGGATTAGATCTGCGCATTTTTGAGGACGCTATTACCTTTAAGATTGCCCTGATGGTTGCCAAGTATATGAAGTATATGGAAAGCCTGGATTATTAGGCCGGAGTCAGTGGATGATAGAGATAAGCAATGTGAGCAAAACCTACGAGACAGGGAACAAGGCCATTAAGGATGTATCCCTTACCATTGATGACGGTGAGTTCGTGTTCATCGTAGGAAGAAGCGGTTCCGGCAAGAGTACGCTGATGAAGCTGCTCCTCAAGGAGCTGGAACCCACAAAGGGACGTATTGTGGTGAACGATATGGACCTGGGAAGGATGCCGAGAAGGTATGTTCCCAAATACCGCAGAAGATTAGGCGTGGTCTTTCAGGATTTCAGACTCCTGAAGGACCGCACTGTGTTTGAGAATGTTGCATTTGCCCAGAGGGTAATCGGGGTGCCGCCCAGGATAATCCGGGAAACAGTGCCGGAGATGCTCAGGCTGGTCGGGCTGTCGTCCAAGTACAAGGCCTACCCCAGACAGCTGTCCGGAGGTGAGCAGCAGAGAGTGGCCATTGCCAGGGCCTTGATCAATGACCCTGAGGTGCTCCTTGCAGACGAGCCCACCGGTAACCTGGACAGCTTTAACACCCATGAAATCATGAGGCTTCTGGAGGAGATTAACCAGAGGGGGACTACTGTGATTGTGATTACACACAGTCAGGAAATGGTGGATGAGATGAACAAGCGGATCATTACCATGGAACGGGGGTCGGTTATCAGTGATGTGGGCGGATATTATTAGGGTGCTGCCGCAGCGGCTCTGGAGAGCTTACGGGTATGCTTATTCCGCCGGAAAGGCAAATGAACAGCAATGAGAATCAGTACATTTTGGTATTGCCTGAAACAGGGCATCATTAATATATGCAGAAATATTTTGTTTTCGCTGGCGTCTATAGCGACTATTTCTGCATGTATTTTTTTATTCTGTCTTTTTTTCGCCCTGATAGCCAATGTGCAGAATGTGGCAAAGACAGCAGAGACAACAGTGGGAATCACTGTATTTTTTGATGAGGATATGCCGGAGGATCAGATTCTGGCTGCCGGCGATGTCATCCAGGGCTGGGAAGAGGTGCGGGAGGCGCAGTATATATCCGCTGCCCAGGCATGGGAGAACTTTAAGACAGATTATTTTGAGGGGATGGAGGAGCTGGCAGAGGGATTTGCAGACGACAATCCGCTGTCCGGTTCCGCCTCCTATGAGATATTTCTCAATAATATTGAGGAACAGGATAAAATCGTGGAGCGTCTGGAAGGCATGGAAGGCGTGAGAAAGGTGCGCTATTCCAGTACGGCTGTGGCCGGGCTGACCAGTGCGGGAAAGATGGTTGGGGCCATGTCGGCCGTTATTATCTGCGTACTGCTGGCCGTGGCGGTTTTCCTGATTAGCAATACCATTTCCGTGGCCGCGGCCTTCCGCAGGAGGGAAAATGAAATCATGCGCTTAATCGGCGCCACCAATTATATGATTCGTGCGCCTTTTGTGGTGGAGGGCGTGCTCCTTGGCGCTTTGGGAGCAGCGGTGCCTCTGGCAGGCATGTATGCGCTTTACCAGAGGGCGGTCATCTATGTCGGTGAGCATTATCAGATGCTGACAGGCATGTTTGAACCCATACCTCTGGGAAATATATTTCCCTATATGGCGGCAACAGCCGGGTGCCTGGGTGTGGGCATTGGTTTTTTTGTCAGTTATTTTACCATCCACCGTCACTTGAAGGTATAGGGAAGGAGGATGTGAATGAGGATGAGACATTGGATTTGTGCGGCAGCGCTGTCAGGCGGTCTTTTGATGGGCGGTATGGCGGCATTTTCAGCCTACGCCACCAGTGTGGAGATAGAGGATGCCAAGAAACAGGTATCTGCTTTGGAAGAGGAAAAGAAGAAGGTGGAGAGTACCCTGAACCAGCTTGAGGGATTAAAGGCAGATACGGCAGCTTATGTAAAGAAGCTGGACGGCAGTCTGTCCTCCCTGGCAGAGGAGCTGGAACAGCTGGGAAACCGGATTACCCTTAAGGAAGAGGAGATAGACCAGGCCCAGATACAGTTAGAGGAGGCCAGACGCGAGGAGGAACACCAGTATGACAGCATGAAGCTGCGCATCAAGTACATGTATGAGAACGGCCAGAACAATCTGCTGGATATGGTTATGGAGTCCGGCAGCATATCGGAGCTGTTAAACCGCGCGGAATACGTGAGCCAGATTGCGGAATATGACAGGAAGATGCTGACTGCCTATGCTTCTGCAAAGGAGCAGGTGGCTGTCAGGGAACAGAACCTGGAGAAGGAGCATGGAGAGCTTTTAGTGCTTCAGGAGTCCACCCAGGCCAAACAGGCTTCCATGCAGCAGCTGATGGATTCCAAGCAGAAGGAGCTGGATTCCTATAATTCCAAGATTGCCATGGCCCAGGATGAGCTGGACCAGTACAATGCAGACATCAAAGCCCAGGAAGATCAGATGAAGCGAATCGAGGCCGAGATGAAGCGGAGGGAAGAGGAGGCCAGAAAAAAGGCGGAAGCAGCCGGTAAGACGTATACCGTATCGAATTTAGGGAATATTAGTTTTAAGTGGCCCTGTCCGTCCAGCAGCAGGATTACCTCTAATTTTGGAGACAGGGAGTCTCCCACAGAAGGGGCATCCAGCAACCATAAGGGAATTGATATCAGTGCCAGCACAGGGGCGGATATCATTGCTGCGGCTGATGGCGAGGTGGTGATATCTACATACAGCTATTCGGCGGGCAATTATATTATGATTGACCACGGAGGCGGGGTGAGCACGGTCTACATGCACAGCTCCAAGCTGCTGGTGGGCGTGGGGGAAAAGGTGACAAAAGGCCAGGTGATTGCAAAGGTAGGTTCCACCGGTTATTCCACCGGTCCCCACCTGCATTTTGGAATCCGCTCAGGGGGCACCTATGTGAATCCCCGAAGTTATGTAAGTCCGTGACCTGTCATAGGATAGAGGGAACGGACAGATAGGAGACGTAAATTGGAAAATCGTGAATTTGACAGACAGGAACATAATATGGGCGGACAGCCGGATGGTCCCTTCAGGGACAACGGACCGGGACCCCAGGACGGGAACCGGAACAGCTCAGGAAAGAACCGGTTCTGGGCCGGGGCTCTGGTGGGAGCCCTTGTAACCGCCTTTGTGGGATTGATTGTGGTGGGCATGTCGGCCGGTATCTATATCTTCGGCAAACGGGTTATGAGCCGTCAGCCCAGCGTGGCCATCGAGGGCAAGGGACCGGGAATCACAGACGGAAGCAGCCATGAAGGCGGAGTGGACTTTGACCGGGTTACGGCCAAGATGTCCATGATTCAGCAAATTATAGATCTTCACTTTCTGTACGACGAGGACGCCGGCAATGTGGAGGATTTTATTTACAGAGGAATGCTGGCTGGCCTGGATGACCCTTATTCCACGTATTATACGGAGGAGGATTTCCGTTCCATCAATGACAGCACAAAGGGAACCTACTCCGGTATCGGAGCCATGTTAAGCCAGAACAGAACCACGGGATTATGTACCATCGTGAAGGTGTTTGAGGGTTCCCCGGCCCTGGAGGCAGGGATGCAGCCCGGAGACATTATATATAAGGTGGGCGATACCCTGGTGGCTTCCGAAAGTCTGGATGTGCTGGTGAACAATTACATCAAGGGCGAAGAAGGCACGGATGTGGCTATCACGGTGTACAGGGCAGACAAAGATGAGTATGTGGATATGTCCGTTACGCGGCGCAAAATCGAAGTGCCCACCGTGGAATACAGCATGCTGGACGATAAAATCGGCCGGATTGCAGTCTCGGAATTTGATGTGATTACAGTGGAGCAGTTTGAGCAGGCAGTGGATGAGCTGCAGAAGGACGGTATGGAGGGGTTGATTATCGACCTGCGGAGCAATCCGGGCGGAGTCCTGGACAGCGCTGTTAAGATGGTGGATTATATTCTCCCCGATGATTTGGACCAGTATGAAAAGGGCAAGGGAAAAACCCTGATTGTTTACACGGCCGACAAGAATGAAAAGGGCGATGTATTTACCGCCTCAGACGGTCATGAGCTGAAAATACCCATTGCTATTCTGGTCAATGGGGACTCAGCCAGTGCTTCCGAGGTGTTTACAGGCGCCCTGAAGGATTATGACTGGGCCACCGTGGTGGGAACCACCAGCTACGGAAAGGGAATTGTACAGAACCTGATACCTCTGGGAGACGGTTCCGCCATCAAGATTACCACAGCCCATTACTACACGCCCAGCGGTTTTGACCTGCATGGAAAGGGAATAGAACCGGATGTGGAAGTGGAACTGGATGAGAAGCTTAAAACCCAGGCCGTGGTGAAGTCGGAGGAAGACAACCAGCTTCAGAAGGCAGTCCAGGTGTTGAAGGAAAATAAATAAGCAGTGTGAAAGAAGGCTCCGGTCATGGCATCCATGACCGGGGCTTTCGTACTGTCCGGGCCGCTGTCTTATCCGTATTTTCTGGACGGTCAGGGCGGATATGCATGTGAGCAGGCATGGGAAAGGAACGCCCATACGGAAGGAACGGCCCATACGGAATGGACGGACCATACGGGCTGCGGCTGTCAGGTCTGTCTCTTTTTCCGGTGTTGGTATGCTCCACGATCATGCTGCCTGTCCATCCGATAAACGATCAAAGGGTATACCGCTGGGACAAATATACCTGATATATCCACGATTCTATTCAAAGGCGCCCTTCTGCCGGAAGCAGTATGGTATAAGTATGGTATAAATATGACATAAGTATGGCATAAGTATGGTATACAGCAGCAGAATTTTACCGGGATTTTATCCGGGACTTTGGTCCTAAAAATTCAATTGATAAAAAGAACAGATGTTCTCACTTGCGCCTATACTTTTCAAGACGTATATGTTATAATTTTTAATAACCGTTCCAACAAGTGTTTATCAACAAGATAAACTGGAATTGACTGAGCAATCCGGCGGAATAAAAAATATGAATTGGAGTGGAATAAGTTATGAAATATAGTAAGACAATAATTTTAAAGAATGGTGTGGAATGCTGTTTGAGAAACGGCATAGAAAGTGATGGACAGGCTGTATGGGATTGCTTTAATTTGACCCATGGACAAACCGATTATTTACTATCCTATCCAGATGAAAATAGTTTCGACGTGATGCAGGAAAGTCAATTTCTGAAAGAAAAATCCGAAAGTTCAAATGAGATTGAGATAGTTGCCGTAGTCGGGAATGTAGTTGTTGGAACTGCTGGAATTGAAGCAATAGGCACAAAATATAAGGTAAGGCATCGTGCCGAATTTGGTATTAGCGTCGTTAAAGACTTTTGGGGACTTGGGATTGGACAGGCGCTAATGGCAGCGTGTATTGAATGTGCAAGGGCGGCGGGGTATATTCAGCTGGAGCTGAACGTGGTTGCTGAAAATGAAAGGGCATTATCCATGTATGAGAAAGCAGGGTTTGTTAAATATGGCAGAAATCCGAAAGGCTTTAATTCCCGCGTGACAGGATTTCAAGAAGTTATTTATATGAGGTTGGAATTATAAGAAACCTACAAGTTCCGGTTTTTCGGACAGTTGAACGGATTGGCAGGTTTATTGGTATATATTTTAAACAAGTTAGAACATTATTTAAAGAAATAAAAGTTTTGATGAAGTTGATATTCACAGAAACACCAAAAGTATTACTATAATGCATTGATGTGCTAAAAGGAGATTTTCATGGATCATTTTGAATTAGTATCAGAATATGCACCTACCGGCGACCAGCCTCAGGCTATTGCCGAGCTGGTCAAAGGCTTTCAGGAAGGAAATCAGTTTGAAACATTGCTTGGCGTTACCGGCTCCGGTAAGACCTTCACCATGGCAAATGTCATACAGGCCCTGAACAAGCCAACACTGATTATCGCCCATAACAAGACGTTAGCCGCCCAGCTCTACAGCGAATTTAAAGAATTTTTCCCCAACAATGCGGTGGAGTATTTTGTCTCCTACTACGAAAAACAAAACAAACCACTACTGATTGATTATGATTGGTGATAAATGTACTATATATTGTGTTCTGCGTGGAGCGTATGGACGAGATAATGCCATATGGGCAGTATGGATTGGTGACCTTCATTCGTAAAGGAGCGGTTCGAAGTTACTCAATACGTAGTGGAGAAGTAAGTTGAATATACCAGAAATTAAGTATTATCATAACAGAATAAATTGTTGATTTGAAAAAGATGTTTCCACATGTGGAGATGTCTTTTTATTTTATTCAAAGAAAAGGAGATGCACATACGATGCGGATATAAAGATAGGTTGTATTAAGTAGTGACATAATAAAGAAATATTTAGAAATGCCCTTGAATGGATGAAGACTCATATTTTAGAGTTATTATAGCAGATATTCTATTTCAGAAAGCGAGCAGAGAATTTGATACTTATGTTTTATTTTATTAAAAGAAAGGAGATATACCGATGAGAGAGGGTATGGCTAATGTGATTTTTAAGAGTGCGGCCCATAGGGACTTTTTTGAAAGATATTTGTCTCAATGCAGGTACCAAGATGCCTACCATGCCGCATTAATCTATTGTCTGGGAATCAGCGAGGATACAAGACGTAATGCAGCCAGGATTTATGATTTTAAATCTGGTTGCGTTAAAACAGAATGCCTGCATGAGGGGTGGCAGACTTCTGGCAGCCAGCACATTATAAGAATGGCATATAATCTCTACTGCAACGGTACTCCCAGCGTATCTGATTGTGAGAACTCAGACGATCAGTTATCTGAATGCAGAAAATATACGGTCGAAGATTTATTTTGTTGTGGCTATGCACCGTATTTTTGGCAGGCAGTGAAACTCAGATATCCGGAGTATTGTGGCTGTGCATGATGTGTTGCAGATTCTATAGAGAACAAAAGGAGAATATCATGAACAAAATAATAGCGATAGCAAATCAAAAAGGTGGAGTCGGCAAAACGACTACATGCGTAAATTTAGGCATTGGATTGGTGAGAAAGGGGAAAAAGGTTCTTTTAATCGATGCAGATGCACAGGGAAATTTGGCAGCCTGTTTAGGAATTGGTGAGCCGGACAACCTGGAGGTAACACTGGTAAATATTTTGGCGAAGGTGGTGAATGATGAACCTCTGGATGTGACAGAGGGAATTCTTCACCACGAGGAGGGTGTGGATTTTCTTCCTGCAAATATAGAACTTGCCGGACTTGAAACAACGCTGGTGAACGTTATGAGCAGGGAGACGGTCCTTCGTCAGTATGTAGACGAGATAAAGGACCGATATGATTACATATTGATTGACTGCATGCCATCTTTAGGAATGATGACAATTAATTCTCTTGTTGCGGCCGGCAGTGTTCTGATACCGGTAGAAGCGGCCTATCTGCCTACAAAGGGGTTACAGCAGCTTATAAAAACGATTGGCCGGGTCCACCGGCAGCTGAACCCGGAACTTGGAATTGAAGGAATATTGCTGACAAAGGTAGACCGACGGACCAACTTTGCAAGAGATATTTCAGACAAGCTGAGAATGGCATATGGCGGTCAAATTCATATCTTTGAAAACTGTATTCCATTGTCGGTAAGAGCAGTAGAGACAAGTGCGGAAGGGAAAAGTATTTTTTTGCATGATCCAAAGGGGATTGTTGCTGATGGATATGCAGCTCTGACGGAGGAGGTGCTTGCTTATGGGAAGCCGCAGTGCGAATAAGGTGAAATTCACCTCTTATAATGACTTGTTTGGTAACGAATCAATAGAACAAAGCGCTGAAGGCCAGGTCATACATCTATCTCTTGATATCCTTCATTCCTTCAAAAATCATCCGTTTCGCGTCCTTGATGATGAAAAGATGATGGAAACCGTTGATAGTGTGAGAAAATACGGGGTTCTGATTCCTGGAGTTGTCCGAAAAGATAAGCAGGGAGGATATGAAATAGTTGCAGGCCATAGAAGAAAGCGGGCCTGTGAACTGGCTGGATATCAGGATATGCCTGTTATAGTCCGGGACTTGAATGATGATGAAGCCACTATCATTATGGTTGATTCCAATATTCAGAGAGAAGATCTCCTGCCATCAGAAAAAGCAAAGGCTTATCGGATGAAAATGGAGGCATTAAGCCATCAGGGAGTCAAAGGAGAAGAGTATACCGCTGATTTAATAGGTAAAGGCGCGAAGAAAACAGGAAGAACAGTGCAACGGTATGTGCGCCTGACTTATTTGTTGCCAGAACTTTTAGAATATGTGGACTTGAAAAAACTCTTGCTGATACCCGCAGAAAAGTTATCATTTATTACTGCTGAAGAACAGGGGTGGGTACTGGGAGTAATTTTAGATAAACGTCTTTTTCCTAATGAGATACAGGCAGAGGCCTTAAAGGATGAAAGCAAAGCAGGGACTTTAAATAAAAAAAGAGTGACAGAAATATTGATTTCGGACTCTAAGATGCCCAGTATGCCGAAGATTACATTATCCCCTAAGAAACTAAGGGATTATTTTCCGAAGGAATATACAAAAGGGCAGATTGAAGCTGTAATATATGACTTACTGGAGTCTTGGAGGGATAGTCACAAAGTCGGTTAATCTAATACATGGAGACTTTGCGAAAGAATGTCATAAAGTCACTTATCTGCACTTTGCGAAAGAATGTCGCAAAGTGGCCAGCCATTAGAATTATTCTCCAAAGCAAATATATTTACCAAAATGTAGAAGATATAAAGGAGGATAAATATAATGGGTAAAAGTGGAGTTATAACGATTGAAAGTAAAGATAATCAGGTATATCATGATGTTGCTGTATTATTTAAAATTTATCGTTCTGTTTCCTGGCGAATGCAAGTGCAGATTGGACAAGTGAAACATCGGTTTCAAAAAGAGTATGGGACGGATGTGGATCAATTTTTAGAGTCAATATATCAGGCTGGCATGGATATAAATGATGATGAAGCAAATATTAAATCCAGAGTGGAAGCAATCAACAGTTCCAACAAATTTTTAAAATTGATTGATGAGGCTGTAGAGCTTATGAGAAAATACCATCCGCAGGGAGAACGATATTATTGGATTCTATATTATACTTATATGTCTGCCTATCAGCCAAACAATATAACAGAGATTATAAATAAGTTGGAACCGCATTTGTCTCAGAATGTGCGTATAAATCGAAGTACCTACTTTCGGTGGAGAGAAAGTGCTCTAAAAGCCGTGGAAGGTATTCTGTGGGGTTACGAGATGGAAAGCCGAATGCTATTAGAACATTATCGTGATACATGGGTAATAGACGTGTAATATCCTTTTTAATATGTTTATAGGAGAGGTGAGTTAAGTTGTTTGAGAATAGGGACACATGTAGAAAGATTATACAAGAAAAAAGTTTATTATCAATATTTGATATGATTGCGCAGGAAGAAGAGATGATGCTCAGTGAGAGAGCTAGAGGGACGATTAATTTGCAAAACAATGTTACAAAGCAGTTATCAAGTGGGGAGGTTTTAGATAAAAAATAAAAACGCACCATATATTGTGATTAAATATTGACACATACAATATGTAGTGATAAAATGATGGTGTATTGATTTATGTAGTACTTGAATAAGTAACACATAAAAGTTTGTTCTTTCTGCATTGAAGGAAGCAATCAGAGCATCAGTTTGTTCTGGGTGTTTTAAATTTATTAAGCTATAGAATGGCGCTCATTTTTAGAAAAATGTAGCGTCTTTTTTTGTGCAGAAAAAAGCAACAATACAGAAGGAGGATAGCGATTAGGAATCAGAGCTTAATTCAAAGGAGGAATCAAATGAAACGTGACAAATTTAAGAAAATGAAACTTGATATCCAGACACTTGAACCAGTGAGCCATCCAGATAACTGTGTTTTACTACTAAGCGAAGTTAAGATGGAAAATCCAGAACCAATGGAATTGTCAATCGGTCAGGCAATGCAGAAAAAAAGCTGGATGCCTGACGGAACAATATTAGTTGGACTGGAGGCCAAAGGTATCAGGACAGAAGATGAGAAACTGAGGAATTTAGGCACCAGCAAGCAGGCGGAGATTCTGGATTATAATTTTTTTCGTTCCAGGTTGCCAAAAACAGTGATTACGGAAGTGAAAGCAGAACTATTAGACTTCCGCTTAAGAAAGACTATCCCCTTTTCAGTTAAAAAGCTGGAATTTGCTTTTGGTAACGGAAAAAAGGTGGATTATACTGACAAGGTGAGTGTATTATCGTTGGATCAGTTAGCCAGTTGAGAAGGAGGCTGCTATGATGAAGAATAATTTGCAGGCAAAAAGAATCGTGATAACCGCAGGAGACGTACAGTTACCAATTAAAGTGGGTGAAGAAGTATGCTATCGATATGATGGTCATCTAATGTGGACGGATAGGGTACATCGCATTCTGGAGGTTGCGGCGGATTATGTACGGATTGAGACTACCTCCTACTACTATACAATCGAAAGAAATGGCAGAGATTGTGGGCAGTTAAAAGGTGCGGCTTAAGCAAGATCAAAAAAGAGATAAGAAAGGGACTATATTGGGACCGAACATGCATTGACTTGAGATTTCAAAGTTTTTATAATGATATCATCAGTTTTTATGCATGGGAATATTTCCGTGGAGAGCCATAAAAATTGTAAAATATGCAGAGAAGGCAATCATCATTGTGATGGTTGCTTTTTTTGTACCAAAAAAGGAGTGATTAATTTGAGCAAGGACAGACAGGCGGGGGTTCTGGTGTTTAATCAAAAAAAGCATATAAACATACCGGCGCTTACAGGACAGTTTTATGTAGTCAGCATGATAGTGCTTTTTAGGTGTCAGACTGCCTATGCAGATATTTTTGATACAGCTAAATCCGCCATGCAGCAAGTGTATACAGATGTTGCTGGAATTGCAACGGTAGGTGCAGTTGTGTGTGCGGCAGTATGTCTCTTTCTTATGAATTTTTCAAAGTCAGGAAAAACCGTGGATGAATCACGTGCCTGGCTAAAGCGTATTATTATCTGTTGGGCCGCCCTAATGACTCTTGGCGGTATTGTAACCTATATGGAAAGTATTATTCCAAAGAGTATGTTTTCTGCGTAACTATATGGAGTGTATAAAAAAGGCTGGTGCTCTCCCAGCAAGGAGGTGTGTAAAATCCTGTAACGGGATAATAAAATGGGCTGGCTGTTAGAATTATTATTTGAAAGTATTAAAGAAATGTGTTCCCAATTTATCATAGATATGATGGATGTCGCAAGCAGTATGTTTACGGAAATTTTATCCTGTAATTTAAATCTGTTTGAAGAATTGTTTGGCGTTGCCGGTAATTTGTACCGGGATGGCATTATGCCGATTGCGGTTATGATTCTTCTTATGATTTTGGTCTGGCAGTTATTTAAGGGAATATTCAGCAAGATAACAACCTCATCGGAGGAGCCAATTGAACTCATACTTCGGTCGGCCATCAGCCTTTTCATGATTGTCTACGCAAAAGATATTGTCAATTATATTCTGAATATTGTAGGAACTCCTTACCAGTGGGTAGCGGGAAGCGCAATCACAGTTAATTCTTTTTCAGCATACGTGACAGCAGCGGAGGCAGTGGTATCTGTATTGGGCATCGATATAATCAGCATTCAGATGCTTTTGTTAATCATGCATTTTGTTGTAGCTTGGAACTATTTTAAAATGCTTTTTATTTTGGCGGAACGGTATGTCCTGCTGGGAATCTTTTCTTATACCGCACCATTGGCATTTGCAGCCGGCGGTTCAAAATCCACAAATAATATTACCACCACATGGGTGAGGATGTTTGGTGGACAGATATTGATTATCATACTGGACGCGTGGTGTCTGAAGATGTTCCTTTCGGGCTATGGTAACTTAATGTCCAGCAGTTATGGATTTACGAAGTTTTTTGCGGCAACCATGTGTCTGATTGGATTTTGTAAGATAACCGCGAAGCTTGATAGTTATATGGCTTCTCTGGGAGTGAATCTGGGCAGAATCGGAGGCGGCCTTAGTGGTATGGGCGCACTTCTTATGGCAGGCCGGCTGCTTCATATGGGAGGCAGCGGTGGCAGAATCGGAGGCGGAAGCCAGGAAAAGGGAACTTCCCCCATGGGATTCAGCACAGGAAAACCAATTCCAATGGGAAGTGGTTCTCCGGACTTTGGAATAGCTGGTATGTCCGGTATGCAGAATAGTTCCAATATTGGCGGCGTGAGTGGTGGAGTAAATGCCGATGAAAACCCAGAACTAGGGGAGGACATTGACTGGCATGGGGCTGAAAATAATTTTGACAGTGGAATGCCTGGTACTGAGAGTGCAAATGCCCCCTTTGGAATGCCGGATGAATCAGATTTTGATGCACAAGAAGGCTCCTTTGACGGGATGGAGAGTAGGGAAGGTATGGATTACCCTGGCTTTAATTATGATGAGGATGTACCTATGGATAGTTCTTATGATGAGGCAGGGGAAATTCCCGGAATGGGATATGGAAAAGATGGGCCGTTTGGAGCCTCCCTTGATGAGCCTGAAGAAGCGTTTGGAACTGAAATCGGAATGGACGAAGGCAATATTTCTGGCTTTGTAGGAGCAGAACCGGGTGGCGGTATGGAGGTATCAGGAGAGACTGGTGGAATTACCGGAATGCAGGATGGCGGGCAGGAAGCAGAACCAGGTGCAGGAATGGCAGACACTGGTATTCTTTCATATGATAGTGAGTCCGCACAGGTAAAAGAACATGCAGGAACATTGCCTGGTGGAGCAGAAGCCATGGCTGCAGATTATGCAGGTGGTTTGGATAGCCCGGCCTCTTCTGTACATTCTGGTCTGCCGGGAACCAGTACGGCAGGAGCCGGCATATTGGATACTGATACCGCAATAAACGAAATGGCAGGTGGTGGCGCCATGGACGAAGGTCAGCCCCATAGCATGGGAATGGATGGCAGTGTTTCCAATGGTGTTGGTGCTGTCTCAGGCGCTGAAAGTATGCAAGAGGTCAAAGGTGTATCCCAGGGCGGAATGGAGAGCGGTACAGTTATGGAAACTGGTACCGGAACTTATGGTCAATCCGGAAAGGGCAGTTCTGATGAAAATTATGGTTCTTATCTTGCGGAGCGTGATGGAGAACGGTATATGCGTTATGATGCCAGTCGGTTTGAAAAACCACAGGGAGCCTATCAGACGATACATGAAGATGGAAAAACCTATTACGAACTTCCGGAAAAGGAACAAGCTCCAGCGGTTTTACCGGAAACAAAAGCGGTTTTGGAAAAGAACGGCATGATACGTCTGGAGAAAGTATACAAGGAAACTCCTCAAGAGAGAGGCGTACCGAAGCAAGCGTCGAAAAAGAAACCGGAGAACAAAAAGAATACCGGAAAGAGGTATGCGGACGGGAAAGGAGAAAAAAGATAACAAACAGCCGGTCTAAATGGGACCGGCTGTTTTATAGGAGAGAGAATGAACGAAGACCGGAGCAATGAGCCGCTTGACAAAGCGGCAGAAACGGCTGCCCGAATCGTTCGGGCAGCGGGGCAGACAGAAAAAATTGCCCATTCGATACAGGCGGTACATGCCGCCGCTGGGGCTGTCAGGGCTGGAGGTGCGGCCAGCGGTGCCACGGTGGGAACCGCGTTGGGGGGACCGCTTGGAACATTAGTCGGCGCTTTGCTTACAAGTAAAACCGTTTGGAAAGTAATAGGTTCTATCCTGCTTACAATCCTGCTTTTTGCATATCTGCTTGTAAATTCTGTCAGCCTTATTTTTATGTATCTCAGCTTTGCAGATGCGGATGCATATGTGTCCCAGGCTCGTACCGCAGAATGCAATAACATAAAAATACAAATAGATGCTCTTTTTGCCGCTGATTCGGCTTTTGAGTCAGAAATATATGGTTTGGTCGAGGCCCTAAGAGATAAGGCAGCAGAGGAAATCCGGGCTGACTATGATAATAACCAGAGTGGATATGATGGGTATGAGGTGGATGATGAATATGAGACAGTCCTGAAACCAAAATTGAGCCAGTATCTGGCCGTTCTGATGGAAGAAACCTGGAACGGGAAACAAATAGAAGGATTTAATGGGTACGGTACAGGGGGAGGGACAAGCAGTCTTACCAGTGCGTATGATGAATATTTTACGCTTGCGTCCGCCACTTATCAGGTGTCAGAAGTACTATTAAAGGCTATGGCAAAAGCAGAATCCGATTTTAATCCAAATTGTGTATCCAGTGCAGGTGCTATTGGAATCATGCAGCTTATGCCCGAAACGGCAGTGAACCTGGGAGTTACCAATCCCTACGATCCTAAACAGAATATTATGGGAGGAGCTAACTATATCTCACAGCAACTTGCAGCTTTTTCTGTTTATCCGAATGGGCTGGAATTGGCGATTGCTGCATATAACGCGGGGCCAGGCGCTGTGAAGAGAGCAGGGTATCAAATTCCCCAAAATGGAGAAACACCAGCCTATGTGCAAAAGGTTCTGGGATATATGGGAGAGGGTGGCGGAAACACGATACCGGGAATCACACAGACCGATTCGTCCATATCGAAAGTGCTCTTAAAATCCTTTATTGATGAAAAAGAGAGCGCCTTTTTTGATTGGGCAGAGACAGGAACACATACAGAAACCATTGGTTCCGGCGATGAGGAAGAAGAAATTGAAATTGTGGACTATTCTATTGTGGTAAAGTTGAATCCACATTTGTCTTCAACAGGAACCGGATATAGTTTCCGTTATGTGACGGACCCAAATAGCTTTAATAACGTGCTGAAGCTGTTCCAGTTAGTTCAAAATGGGAAGGACGGGGCACTGGATATACTGTTTAAGGCCGCAAGCTGGAAAAATTATATATTAGGTTTGGGAGCGTCAGGAGGTATTTATACCAGTACCATCGCTACCGGAGGGGATAAAATCTCCTATGAGACAGTGCCCGGTTGTGTGAGGGAGGTAGTGTATTACAACCAGGGGGAGGAACCCTGGGCCTCTCTTTCCTATGGGGGAAGCACAATACGCACTTCTGGCTGCGGCCCTACAGCGCTTGCTATTGTGATTTCGACACTGACAGGTGAACAGATAACGCCGGAGATGACAGCGCAATATGCAATGGACACCGGAGGATATGTTTCGGGGCGTGGAACCAGCCATGCATATCCGGCGAACGCGGCTCGGAACTGGGGACTGTCGGTGGAACGTGTGAGGCGGGAACAGATGAATCATGTTGTTGCGGAATTGAAGAATGGTAAGCTTGTGGTGGTAATTTGTGCGGAAAATACGATATCAGGAAGCAGCGGACACTTTATCGTATTAACCGGAGTGACCAGTGACGGAAACATAACAATTGCCGACCCTGGAAGCCGGGGGAGGACCGGAAACCTGTACAGCCCTTCCACAATTCGGTCATACGCCAGGGATTTAAGCGATGGCGGCATATGGATTATAGGAGAGTGAAGGAATGAAGCATAGATCAAAATGGAGTTTCTTTTCCAGTCTTGCGCTCAGCCTGATTCTTGGCATATCTGGAGTTTGCCATGCTGATAGTCTGGTGGGGGCAAAAGAAGAAACAATGTGGGGTGAAGAGTATACCGATACAGACACAGGGAAGGGAATGCTGGCTGTCCGGTGCCAGGTGTTTCAGGGGTTTCAGGGCGCAGTCACCATTCATTTTACTGGTTTGGCAGGAGGAAGGACATTTACTGTGTCACTTGATAAAGATGGTGATTATATAGCAAATCTTTCGCTGGCGGGGGAGCAGTACAAAGTAACAGGAGTCACGGCCATATCAGAATTACGGGAATATGACTGCCATGTAGAGCCGAATACTGTTTGTGTGGAAGCTGGCAGGATTTCTATCTGTAAGGTGTTTGTGAAACCGGGCAGTATCCAGAAATTTCCGGAAGAAACTGAAACGCAGATAACAGAGCAGGCTGAAAAACAAGAAATAGCAGAGAGGAAAAAACAGACAGAACAGATAAAGCCAGCCGTGGAGAAAGAGATGTTTAAAACAGAACCGGATTGGAGGAATATACCAGTTTTGGGTATTATTGGCACTGTATTAATCCTGAGCTGTGCCGGCAGCCTGTTTTATTTGAGAAAACGGGATAAATAGGAGGGTGACGAGTAATGAATGAGGATAACCGGATTGATATTTATACAATCCCGCCCAATTTTGCTGAGGAGGGGACAATTCTTTCCGGGCGGGTAAAAACCAGAAATGCATTCGAAACAGCACTGATTCTCGCGGTATTGGTACCAATTATTATGTCACTGAATGTTACGGGAAAGACAAAACTATACATCGGCATGATAGTCCTGGTGCCGGTTATAATCCTGGCTATCATGGGAGTTCAGGGAGAAAGTCTTTTGGCATTTATCGCAAGCTTTTTCAAATTTTTAAAGCGTCGCCGCAACCTGTCCGTACCGGATGAGAGATACCGCTTAGAACAGAGCCGGAAGAGAGAAAGGTCAGAGAAAGGAGGGACGATAAAGCATGAAAGAGGAAAAAAGCGAGAAAAACCAAAGAAAAGCCTGGAGGCGGGAACTACGGAGAGTCAGGAAAAAACTGAAACAGGAGCAAAAAAGAAGAAAACTAAAGCAAAAGGGAGAAAACGCTCCCCAAAAACAGACAAAGGAGAAAATCACAGCAGCAAAGCAGGAGGAGTTTTATGACCTGCCTTACACAAGAGCCTCTAAAGAAATTCCAATTGAATCAATCCGTGACGGAGTGATTCACACAACAGATGGACGGTATGTAAAAATCGTTGAGGTTCTGCCGATTAACTTCCTGCACCGGAGCGCCAGCGAACAGCGTAACATCATTTATTCTTACATAGGCTATTTAAAGATAGCGCCTCCTGAACTGCAGATAAAATCCATCTCGAAAAAGGCAGATATCGGCCTGTATATTGAGGCTGTGAAGCAGGACATTGAGGCAGAGCCGGATGAACGGTGCCGGATGCTCCAAAAAGATTATATCAAGCTTCTGCGTTCGGTCGGATACCGGGAAGCGGTAACCCGGAGGTTTTTTCTGGTATTTTCTGTGGACGGCAGGCGGGGAACTGAGTCTGAAATCGCAGCGACATTAAACTCTTATGCACAGACAGCAAAGAAATATTTATACCAGTGTGGAAATGAAGTTGAAACATCAGATAATCCGACACAAGATATGGTGGAAATGCTGTATCTGCTGTTAAACAGGAAAACCAGCGCCACAGTTTCTCTTTCCCAGAGGTTAAATCAGGTGGCCGAGTGGTATATTCGCGAGAATGGGGAGGAAAGTACCGGCCGGATTCCGGTTGCGGAATACTTTGCGCCCGAAAGACTGGACTTCAGGCATGGGAATTATGTTATCATGGACGGAGTATACCATACATATCTCTTTGTCCCATCGGCAAGGTACCGGAACCGGGTGCCGGCCGGCTGGTTGTCCCTTCTTGTCAATGCGGGGGAGGGTATTGACGTGGACCTTTTTTTATATAAACAGGATAAGGTTAAGACTATTGAGCGCATTGGAAGGAGAATCCGGCTGAACCGCTCAAAAATCAAGGATGCCTCCGATACCAATACTGATTTTGATGATCTCGCAGAGTCAATCCAATCCGGATATTATCTGAAAAATGGACTTGCGGCAAATGAGGAATTTTATTATATTGCTATCCTGATAACCGTAACCGGATACAGCGCAAAGGAAGTGGAGTGGAGGGCTAAGGAAATGAGGAAGCTCTTAAATGCCCAGGATTTAGACACAGTTTCCTGCCTGTTTCAGGAGGAACAGGCATTCTTGTCCGCCCTGCCACTGTTAAAGCTTGATAAAAGCATTTATGAGCGTTCTAAGCGGAATGTTTTGACATCTGGCGCTGCGAGCTGTTACCCCTTCACTTCGTTTGAGATGTCGGACAAGGACGGCATATTGATGGGGGTGAATACTGCAAACAGTTCATTGGTAATTGTGGATATTTTTAATTCATCCTTATATAAAAATGCGAATATTTCTATCATGGGGACAACTGGAGCGGGAAAAACTTTCCTTCTCCAGTTAATGGCCCTGCGTATGAGAAGAAAAAACATACAGGTTTTTATTATAGCGCCAGACAAAGGACATGAATTTGCCAGGGCATGTACCAATATCGGAGGCGAATTTATTAAGATATCGTCATCTTCAAAAAGCTGTATCAATGTAATGGAAATCAGGAAAAAAAATAAGGAAACGAATGCAATCCTTGACGGGGAAGTCATGGAATATTCTGAACTGGCGGCGAAAATCCAGGATTTGCATATTTTCTTTTCTCTTTTGATTCCCGATATGTCCCATGAGGAAAAACAGCTCCTGGATGAAGCATTGGTACTGACCTATCAGCAGAAGGGGATTACCCATGAGAACGAAAGCCTGGTTGACCCGGAAAAACCGGAACAATATAAAGAAATGCCGGTTCTGGGGGATGTTTACAATGAACTGATTAAGAAGCAGGAGACCAAGAGGCTGGCCAATATCTTGAACCGTCTGGTGCATGGTTCTGCCTCCAGTTTCAACCAGCAGACCAACGTGGATCTGAAGAACAAATATATTGTTTTAGACATATCAGAGCTTACCGGGGACTTGCTGCCAGTGGGAATGTTCGTGGCGGTGGACTATGTATGGTCAAAGGTAAAGGAGGACCGGACAGAGAAAAAGATGGTATTCCTGGATGAGGTCTGGCAGCTGATTGGGGCTTCCTCCAACGAACTGGCGGCGGAATATGTTCTAGAGATTTTTAAGATAATTAGAGGTTACGCAGGTGGAGCAGTGTGCGCGACACAAGATTTGTCGGATTTTATGGCGCTCAAGGAAGGAAAATATGGACGTGGCATTATTAACGCCACGAAAACAAAAATCGTCCTTAACCTGGAAAATGACGAGGCAAAAAAAGTGCAGGGGCTGCTTCACCTGTCCGATTCGGAACGCATGGAGATTGTACATTTTGAGCGTGGAAAAGGGATGATTTCCACGAACAGTAATAATCTTACACTGGAATTTAGGGCAAGCCAGCTTGAGAATGATTTGATTACTACAGACAGGAAAGACCTGCAGAACTTGAAGGAACGGCTTGAAAAATTCGGAAACCATGCATATGGTAGGAGGGGAGGATAACTGGATGGCAGTATATATTAGCCCTGAGGTAATGGAGGAGAGGATACTTATGGTAATACGCAAGTATAATGTTCTTTATATGGAACAGCTTTTGAAATTTTTTGATGGGAAAGAAAAGGCTGCAGGAAAAGCGGTGTCAAGGCTTTTAAAGAACAGGCAGATTTACAGAAATCCTTATACCGGCCTTCTTGCATCTAACGAATTTGCCTATTCGCTGAAAGACGAGGGTACAATACAAAGCCTTTGGGTATTAATCGATATGATGCATAAACGGGAAGTGGACGGCCATTATATGGCGGTGAAAGAGGATTTTCCAGTAAGAATCCTGTTTTTCTGTGGTCAGGATATCTACGATATTATTTATATAGGAATTAGGGATTTAAAGCTGGTAAATGGTATGTTCGCCAAAAGCAGGCGCTCAGAGGAAAATAACATTATCGTTTTGGAGGATAAAACGCTAATTAGCCAGATAGAGGTCCCTGGAATCATTGGGTTTTGCGTTGTGAAGGAGGGTGGAGAAGTCGAATATTATAGAAAAAGGACATGAATTTGAGGTGATGGAACAATTGGAACATCAGCTTTTGGAGGTTCAGAGAGTTGCAGGAGTAGTACAGGATAAACTTGCTGAGGCACAGAGCGTAAAAACACTTTATAATCGTAGCGCTTCCAGTTTCCAGTATGGACGACTGTTAGATTGTATGATGGAAGCTTCTGAACGTGCTGAATGTCTGACAGACCGGCTGCGGAGATTTATATTGAGAAACCCATTTAGCAGTTCTCTCAAAGAGGAATATTGTCTGAATTTAGTACAAATCCATAAAATCCGTGTGGAATATGAGGCTTGCATATTGAAAGCAGAACTCCCGGTTTTACTGCCCCACCGTAAAAGTAAATATACAGATTATATCTATAAACCTTTATTTCTGGCTCTGCAGAATTGGTGTAAAGAGCGTCAGCAGCAGGGAAAAGAGATTCCTGTATATGAGCGGGCAACGGTCTGCTTTATTCATGAGTATGATAAGAAACTGCCAGGAACCAGGATTCGGGACCATGACAATATAGAGGAAAAACAGGTAGTGGATGCTTTAGGAATGTACTTCCTTGTATCGGACGGCGGTCTGCATCTAGACACTTATCATACTACCATATTGGGGGAACGGGATTGCACGTTCCTTTTTTTGATGGAATATAACCAATTTCCTAAGTGGATTTGTAAAAGGCACCACCTGGACATCATATCGAAAAATCATCCGATTCCCGCTACAGGTTTTTCGACAGGGTAAAATTTTGGTGAGAGCCTTTAAAAACGTATCCATAGACAGAAAAAAGGAGATTCATTCTACCCAGGGATGGAGAGGACAGGGTATGAAAAGGAACAAAACGGAATAAGAAGAAGGGGACAGATATGAAAATGGATAGAAAAGATGAACTTCTGTTACTTATAGCAGTCAGCGGGGAAATACCGTCAGATTGGATTGGCCGTGCAGTCGGTTCTGAATCTTACGCCGCTGTGCTTTTGACCCGATTGAAGCGTGAGGGAGAAGTTAAACTTCGGAGTAAGGATGGTATCAGAGGTTATCTGCTTCGAAATAAAGCTAAACAGTATCTATTGGTTCATTATTGGGATGATGTGCGGCTCTATTTATCCGGAGCCAACTCCACCAATCACGTGAAGAGTGAGCCAGAAAAACGGTTGCGGCTTCATCGTATGAGTATGGTATGGATTTATATTCATCGCGCTGGGATACGGATTTTTCAGAGTGAAAAACCGAAACTTTTCCCTGTTTTCCATCAGGTTCCGTTCGATTCCTCAACTATCATAGGCAGTACCCCGGTATCTTATTACGGGACAATGGAGTGGAAGCAGGAAACGGACATGGAAATCAAAGGCTCAAGGGCCTGTGGGGTACTGGCGGCGGATCAGTTTTATGTGGTCTACAATACAATGGGAAACCTGATGAAATGGACACCAAAAATAGAACGGAATTTAAAAAGCCGTCTGGAGATACGTCTTAGAAAGTGCAGGCAGATTTTACCGGGCGGTGCCATTATCATGGGAGTCGGTATGGAGATGGTACAGAGAATATTAATCAGTGACGGAGGACTGAAGGGGAACCTCTTTTCTTTAGATGATGTGTATGAGAGTTATTACTATATTCCCTTTTATGCAGAGGCGGCTATTCAACTGAGACTATTAGGCAGTGAAACCGATGGGGTTAGGTTTTACCGCTTTTTGTGTGGCGCGTTAAAAAGCGTGAATAATGACCGATTCTCACCGGAGGCCGGAGAAGATGAGAACGGGACCCCGGTCTACTTTTGTTACTTAATGGATTTGTGGCAGATTAAACGTATTATGAGTCTGCCGTTAAGAAAGGGTGGCAGAATATTCTGTTTTACTTATCAGGCAGAGGTACTCCGTTTACTTGTACCAAAATGGTTTCAGGTGGAGGCAATCCGGCCAGAGAAAGTGTACCGATATCTGGGGTGGAGGCAGTAGGGCAGAGCTGAACAGAAAAAGGAGAGAGCAATATGGAACCGATTTATCAAACTGGTAATGACACGGTAGACCGGTTGAGCCGAATTCGGCTTACCGGCAATGTGATTCCTCCGGCCTGGTACCGAACCATTTTAAGAGACACAGGAAAACCATATTTGATTGCCATAGTAATCCTGTCTGATATAGTGTACTGGTACCGCGCAGCCGAAGTGCGGGATGAAGGGAGCGGACAGCTTCTGGGTTACCGCAAGCGGTTTAAGGCTGACTTGTTGCAGAGAAGTTACCAGCAGATAGCGGAACAGTTTGGGATTACAAAACGGGACGCGACCAACGCGGTGGTGGAGTTAGAGAAACTGGGAGTGGTTCGCCGTGTTTTCCGTACATTGACTTCAAATGGGCAGTCCATCCCCAATGTCCTGTTTCTTGACCTCGATGTGGACATCCTGGAGCGGCTTACCTTCCCGGAGGAGTATAAAGAGGAACCGGAAAGACTAAAAATAAAAGAAAAAAAGAGCCGGCCGACCGGAACGGGAGCACCAAGCAGGCAGTATGCCCGAAATAAGGGAGACGTGTCACTCAAATCGGTGACACCTCCCCCCGAAATTGGTGACATATCTATACTAAAAAAAGTGACATCTCTCTTCGAAATGAGGGAGACAAATACAGAAATTACATACATAGATCACAACAGAGAATATCCTATCCAATCATATCAGGAGTTGAAGGAGGAATTTAAAGAGCAGATTGAGTATGACATTTTAAAAAGGGATTTAGGAGCGAAGGAGGAATTGGAGGAACTGGTGGAGGTGGCCGTGGAAATCCTGGCGTCCAACAGAGATACCATTCGTGTCAACCGGGAGGACAAGCCGGCCGGGCTTGTCAAAGAACAATATCGGCGCTTAACCATGTTCCATATTCAGTACGTGTTATCCTGCCTGCAGGAGACGGAATCAAAGGCGAGGAATATCCGGGCAGTAATGGTGACGGCGCTTTATAACTCCGTGAGTACGATTGGGACCTATTACGGAAATCTGTTCCAGTATCACCAGAAAATAAAACGAGAATAAACATAAATAGGTTGGGAAAGCAGACAATATGGCAGTCTGTTTTTGTTGCCAATTATAGAAATGGAGGATTCAGATGGAGGAAGAACAAAAATTTAGGAAAAAGAAATTTGCCATAGGACTGGCCTGCTTGCTTCTGGTGGCTCTTTATAGCGGCGGTTTCTTACTGCAGCTTATGGTAGATGCCGGTCATGTGAGTCTTAACCCGTTCCGGTGTCTGTATTTTGCGGTATCTTCCATGAATGGCTTAAAAACATCGGTGTTTACCGTATTGCTTTTTTTTGTGATTGCCGGGGTTATTGCATTCCAGGGTAGTATAAGCGATACGGACGGGAAAGATGAGGAACGGAATTTTACCTACTCGAATCTAGGAACCTATGGTACGGCTGGATATATGAAGGATACCGAGCGGAAGAAGGTGTTAAAGGAGAATAAAGATATAAGGAATGTAGATGGAATTATTTTGGGTCTGGAAATGACGAGCGGGAATATATTAAGCCTTCCTGTGAATTCCAGACTGAATCGTAATATTGCCGTGTGTGGCTCACAGGGTTCCATGAAGTCCAGGGCATTTGCCCGGAACATGATTCTTCAGTGTGTCAGACGGGGGGAGAGTATGTTTGTGACGGATCCGAAATCCGAACTGTATGAGGATATGGTTGCATACTTAAAAGAGCAGAACTATACGGTCCGTCAATGGAATTTGATTAACCTTGAAAATTCCGATGCATGGGATTGTTTGGCAGAGATTGACGAGGGAGGACTGATTGATATCTTTGTGGACGTAGTAATCCGCAACACGACTGACAAATTCGATCATTTTTATGATAATGTTGAAATGGATTTATTAAAGGCGCTCTGCCTGTATGTATACCATGAATACAAAGATAAAGATAAAACCTTTGCAGAGAGTTATAAGATTTTAATTAACCAGAGTTTGGAAGCAATAGATGGAATTTTTGACCGGCTCCCTACTTCTCACCCAGCAAAGGGTCCCTACCGACTCTTTGCCAAAGCTGAAAAGGTAAAGGGAAATGCAGTACTAGGCCTGGGAACCCGGCTTCAGATTATGCAGAATGAGAAGGTGCAGAAAATTACCAGCCATAAGGAAATTGATTTAACGTTGCCTGGACGGGAGAAGTGTGCATATTTCTGTATTACCTCTGACCAGGAATCAACCTATGATGTTTTGGCTACGCTGTTTGTGTCTTTTCTGTGCATTAAGTTGATACGGTTTGCTGACCGCCAGAAAAACCGGAAATTGCTGTTGCCAGTGCATTTTATTCTGGATGAATTTCCGAATATTGGGATTGTACCTGATTTCAAAAAAAAGTTGGCAACAGCCAGAGGTCGTAATATTGGAATGAGTATCATATACCAAAATATTCCACAGCTACAGAATCGATATCCGGACGGGCAATGGGAGGAGATATTAGGAGGCTGTGATATGTCCCTGTTTTTAGGCTGTAATGATATGACTACAGCCACCTATTTTAGCAATCGTTCCGGTGAAGTAACCGTGAGTGTGTCCTCGGTCCGAAAAAATTTAAGTACGGTGAGAATGAGCAACTATGTGCCAGGCTATTCAGAATCCAGTTCCGTGGGAAAGAGGATGCTGCTTTTGCCGGATGAGGTACTGCGCTTCCCTCTTGATCAGGCACTTGTGATTATCCGAGGACAGAAAATACTGCGTGTAAGGAAGATGGATTATACTATGCATCCAGATGCAAAAAAACTTATCCAGGAAAAAACGGATTCTCATGTGCCGGTATGGAGACGGGAAGAGGAACTGAGAGCTGAACAGGATAGTAAGGTCCGCCAGGAGGATATCGGGGAGCAGGAATCCGGATTTGAACAGGGAATCTGGTCTGGGAAGGATTTGAAAAAGGAAGATGAATCCCAAGAAGTTGGAAAAAGCAAGGCTAATGAAAAAAACATTCAGGAGGAACCGACAGAGCGGAAACTGGGAATAATAGAGAAAGTGGAGGATTTATTTACAGATGAATGATAGCTTAACTTTTGAAAAGAAAGAGTTGAAATTTCTTTTGGAACGGGAGTTTTTCATACATATAGACTCATTTGAGGATGAAGATTATGCAAAAGCCCGGAGGGCGATTTTTGTTTATGAAAATGCGGACGAGTTTTTTGAGGCTACGGGATGGGAAAGAAACAATCCAGAACTTCGGACTGAGGATTATCTCACCGAGAACCGAGTCTGTCGTTGGTGGAACGGCCGTTTTATTTATTTTTCTAGGATTTTGTGGGAAGATAATCGGGGGACGGGGCTGGAATGATGAAAGGGATTGTTATGACCACACTTTTTATTCTTACTATATTTTTGACCGTTCTATTGGCTCATAATTGGCAGGGATTAGATTCTGAGCAGCAGGCGTTTGTAGAGTTAGCGGCTTACATTGAGGATAAAAAGAAGAATGTATTGGATGAGGGCACAGATAGTGAAAACGTTAAAACCGTGGATAATAAGGGAAAAATAGAAGATAAAGAGGCGAAAATTCTACCGGAATATCATGAACTGGCCTTGAAAAATCCTGATTTTGCTGGATGGATTGTTATTGATGATACTGCGATTAACTATCCAATCATGCAAACTCCAAAAGAACTGGAATATTATCTACACCGGGATTTTAAAGGCAAGGCCTCTTATGCCGGAACTCCTTTTGTGGGAAGGGGGAACCTGCAGGAGAAAAGAGATCTCTTTTTATATGGACATAACATGAGAAATGGGACAATGTTTGCCGATTTGCTAAAGTACCAGAAGAAGCCATTTTGGGAGGCCCATCAGGTCATTCAAGTGGATAATCTCTATGAGCATCGGGAATACCGGGTATTTTCGGTATTCTATGCAGAAGAAACAGAATGGAGTGAAGAGGGAGGGCTGTTTGCTGATGCTGGTTTGGGGAGCATGAAAAGAGAGGAATTGATTGAAGTACTAATTGAGAGAGGGATGCATGAAAATCGAATATTTCCAGATCATCGTGCTCCACTGTTATTCCTAATTACATGTGGTTACTGGAAAAAGGACAGCCGCTTGGTTGTTGTGGCCATCCGGGAGAAATGATAGGGTAGAAGCGTGTAGTTGCTGATAAGTGCGATGTGATACATAACTTCAGCCAACTTTCAAGGAAAATTGCAGTGAAAAGTATTCTAACCGGCAGAAAATATTCGGTATGCCCAGAATGGTATTGTTACAATTCTGAACAGTAGCAATTCGAGCCGCAGAAAAGTACAAATAAGAGGTTGTTGATATGATTTACTAATGATATTGCTGTTGCAATAAAATATGATAGTAACACATCGTCTGTCTTTCCCATAAAGCATAGTAAAACTGTATATCCCTGTGCAAATAAAAGACGTCAATCATACAGAACGGGCTTAGATGAAGGTTATATGATATATGGTAAAATATGGATAATAAAATTATGGAGGGCACCGGAAAACCGGGCCCGCCTTTTGTAAAATAATCGTAGTAAGTGAGAGGTCGAGGTCTTATACTCTCCAACAAGAAGAAAAGGTTACCACTTTTCATTCAGTGCTTGTAACTAGTATTTTTCTGGAACCCGGATATTAGCAACATTATGAAACTTATATTTTTCTACCATACGTTTCTTCATAAGAACCAAATTGTAACGGTAGCAATCTGCTATACCATCCGCAAAGGAGTCAGCATTACCTTCACGTAATTGCTCAAGTGCTAGAATGACTTGCTTGTTGAGATGTGAAAGAGTATGTTTCTTTGACGGATAATAAGCAAAATGGTGTCCCCATTCAAGAAGATGATTGGTCTTAGATAATATAACATATAAGGGTTCTAAAGTGGTATGTTTCATTATAGATTCCAAAATATCTGCCAAATGAATAGAGTCAGAAGAAGTAAATTTATCTGCCAACTCATCCAGTTCTTCTCTAGAAAACCTTGGAGCTGCAACTAATGCTGCCGGACGAATAATTAATACCATTAGCTGTAGAGCGTGAAGGTAACGTTGTGCTTTTTCTACATATCCGGAATTAAGAGCCAGCTGATGAAGTTTCGTATCATCCGGTTTTATAACAATAGTGCCTTTACCATTTAATGTCTTTACAAAACCTCTTTGTTCAAGTTCTGATAACGCCTTTCTGACCGTCGATATAGATACATCGTACTGTTTGGCCAGTTGCTTTTCGTATGGAAGAAACATTCCAACAGAATACTCTCCAAGACCAATTTTTAGATTCAGATCATCAATAATTTTTGAGTAAAAATAATCCTGACCACGCATGGGATTCCACGAAAACTTCAAACCCGTTTGTGCAGGACATTTGGGATTGGTCTCTGACAGGTGATTTAACGTATTTTGAATGGCATCCGTAAGTCTTTGATACATATTTGAGAGCTGGTTGTACCTTGTGAGTGGTTCATCGCCCTTTAATATATCCATAATGACATTGGTTGCAGATATAGATTCCGTTAAAAAGTGTTTAGAGAAATAGGGGCACTCTTCTGTAAAAAATGTAAGTTTGTTATAAAGACTAAACGTAGAATATAGTTCGCTTAATAGGGGATTGCCACCTATTTTTAATATATTATATCCTAATTTAGAAAGAGGACGCCATCCGCCAGTAGCGTATCCTAAATGCAATGCTTTTACAGCCTGTTTATAGTGAGGTAGTACCTCCACATCACAGCCCTGCAAAGCAAAAACCAGAAGTGAAGGCAGTATTAAAGCAGAGGTCTGATATATTTGTAAAATACCTTCCTTTTGTTTTAAAATTTCGAAAACAGTATTTGATGGATTAGAAGTATCTTTTGTTGAAACAACAATCGGCGCAAGGCGAGGCTGAATATTCACCAGTCCTTCCTCCCTCAATGCTTCAAAAACGCGGTTAATCGTATATCTGCTTACATGGAATTGGTCACAATACATCCTTGAAGATGGCAAGGCATTTCCAGGAAGTATTTGGCCCTCCAAAATACACTGCTTAATTTCGTTATATACAAATGTAAATTTTGTTTCTTGTCGATTCATAATTCGCCTCCTATCTGTTTGAATTATATCATGATGGAACAAATTTGTCAGTAATAAAAGACATAACCTATTTGCAAACCTTACCAATATAGTTATTGCCAGCTTGTAGAGATAACAGATATAATAAAACCGTAAAAATATAGGAAAAGGGTTGAGTATCATGGAAAAACAAAAAATTTTAATTGTGGACGATTCAGAAATGAACCGTTATCTTTTAATAGACATTTTAAAAGAGCACTATGATGTAGTTGAGGCTGAGAACGGTGTTGAAGCAATTTCTCTTCTTTCAAAGCAAAGAACAGATTTCTCCCTTCTGCTTCTGGACATTATGATGCCTGAAATGGATGGATTAGAAGTATTAGCCTACATAAAGAAACACCACTGGGATGACACCTTCGCTGTTATTATGATTTCTGCTGCTGATTCTCCTGCTAATATAAAGCGTGCCTATGACTTGGGGGCTTTTGACTACATTAGCCGTCCTTTTGATTCGACCATAGTCCGGCGTCGAATTTCTAATACGATGTTTTTATATGCACGCCAGCAACATCTTGAGAAAATTATCGTAGAACAATTTCAGGAGACGGAAAAGAATAATAAACTGATGATCTCAATCCTGGCTCATATCGTGGAGTTCCGTAATGGAGAGAGCGGCTTACATATTCTGCATGTTATTACGATTACAAAATATTTGCTGAAGCAGTTGATTCAGCTTACAGATCAATATCTTTTGTCCAAAGCAGATATTTTTTTAATTAGCACCGCTTCTGCGCTTCATGATATTGGGAAAATCTCAATATCAGATTCAATACTGAATAAACCTGGTCGACTGACGGCAGAGGAATTTGAAGTAATAAAAACTCACTCAATAGTTGGTGCCAATATTCTATTAGACCTGCCCATTGAGCAGCAGGAGGCTCCGCTTGTCAAAATGGCTGCTGAGATTTGTCGATGGCATCACGAAAGGTATGATGGTAATGGTTATCCGGATGGATTAAAGGGGGAGGAGATTCCCATAGCTGCCCAGGTGGTTGCCCTAGCCGATGTTTACGATGCCTTGACAAGTGAGCGATGCTATAAGAAAGCTTATTCACATGAAGAAGCTTTGAAAATGATCTTAGAAGGACAATGTGGTGCATTTAATCCTACTCTTTTACTGTGTCTGCAAGAAATTGCGGACATACTTGAAAGTGAGCTTCTGGATGCCTCCCCGGAACAAGAGACTAAAAATATTCAGGATATAAGAAATAAAATAGACTACGACCGGCTGTTTCCCTATGAAAAAGACACTTTTCTGTCCAGTAAACAGAGGCATCTGCAATTATTATATATTGATTCCTTAACCGGTATTTACAATCGCCGTTATTACGACGAACATTTTCAAGGCGCAAATGATATTCAGGCTATGGTGGTAATTGATGTAGATAATTTTAAGCATATCAATGACAATTATGGTCATGATGTTGGCGATATCGTATTGCAGAGTATTGCACAAACTGTGTTATCCTGCGTACGAAAAACAGATGTCGTTATCCGTTATGGTGGCGATGAATTTGTAATTATCTTTTTTAGTATACCTGCAGATATATTTGAGAAAAAACTGGAGAGGATTAGGCACTCTGTTGATAGGATGACAATTGATGCTCGTCCCGAACTGCATATGTCTGTAAGCATAGGTGGAGCATATGGAATTGGAACTATAAAAAAGTTCTTCAAAGCTGCGGACAATATGATGTATCAATCAAAAAAAACTAAAAATCAGGTGACCATGTGTTTTCTGAATGGGAAAGAGGAAGCACAGACAACAAGAGAACTCTCGCAAGGTTATAACGATTAAGAATCTAGAAGGACTGTGGGAACTTGTCGCAGATGATAATATGGATAACTGCGTCAGTGTGACCAGAATGTGGGAAGTTATCGGCATGAATCCGGACATGCTCAGGTCAGCATGGTCACAGATGTATATTCCCATATCCTGGATGATGATCGGAAGAAAAATGCAGGACTGTTTGAAGAAGCATTTTATGAGAAAAAAATCTGGATCCGCAGATGCATCCGAATACAACAGAAAATACGGTGACGGTTCCGGAAGGCGTTGATGCAGAACTACTGGGAAAGGTTCTTTCCAACCCGGAGATGGCAGCACCTCTTACTTCACTGGCGAAGACGATGAAGTGAAAAATAGTGTAATTTTAGTGGAAAAATAATTCATGAATCGATTAATGGAGGTGGACAATTTGATAAAGGTTACACTAACGAATGAAATTTTAAAAAGGATATCGGAAATTGATGAAAATCGTTTTTCTCTCAGCACGATAGAATTGCCACCTGTTACAAAGAATAGACTTAGAAAAAACTCCAAGAAAAAAAGTTCATATGCTTCTAATAAGATTGAGGGGAATCCATTGACTGAAAAACAGGCAAGTGAAGCCATTGACAGTGAGCCGCACAAACACTTTTTGAAGCCGGAACAGGAAGTTCGCAATTACTTTCTGGCCTTAAATCTTCTGGAAAAAAAACTGAAAAAGAAAGAGTTCTTTTCAAAAGAGATGATTCTTGAAGTGCAGGCAATGGTTGAAAAAGGTGCCGGGAAAGAAAAGATAGGATTAAGAGGTCCTATGCCGCCAGGCGTATTATTTGCAGTATATGATTCTGAAACAGGAGTACCAGAATATATTCCACCGGAGTATATAGATATTCCGGTGTTACTGGATGAACTTGTTGAATATGTAAATACTACAGATGATCATCCGTTAATCATTGCCGCCGTTGTCCATCATCAACTGGTTACCATTCAGCCTTTTGAAGAGGGGAATGGAAGAACTGCCAGACTAATGTCAGGGTATATTCTTGATTATTATGGATACGGTTTTAATGGAATTGGTTCTCTGGAAGAATATTTTGCCTATGATCCAGATGAGTATTATGCATCGCTGCAAATGGGATTACCTGCATTGTATTATTCAGGAAGAGAAAATCCTCCTCATCCGGAAATCTGGATCAATTATTTTTTGAAAATGATGGGATTGTGTTCTAAAAAGGTATACGAGTTATCGAAAGCGTCAGAGAAAGATGAAAATGTCAGAGTCAGCAATTCAGAATTTGACAGAAAGTCTGGACTTGATTAAGTGTACGATTGAGGCAATTTTGAAAAATGAAGCAGAGTTCCAGAAACTCATTGCGCAGGAGATTGCCGATACAGATAATCCACAGGAATATGTCCAGAGGTATAAAAAAAATCAAACAATGGTGAAAATGTCGTTGATTTTAACAGGTGAGACGGAAGGAGTTTCCAATGTAGGGGATACATTTTCTGAAAATGAGCTGGAGTTCTCTTTGGGGAAAACTGTGGAAGGAATGGCCATATCCCAATCTTATCTGAATTATATGGGAACATGGGCATATACCATGAAATGTCCTGTTATTCGGGATGAAAAGGAAATTGCAGTACTCTATATAGAATATATATATGATTCCATTGACAAATCTCTTCCCAAAGGATTTTATGACCAAAAGGCGATGTTATATATTATGGACGCCAAAAGCGAGAGATTTGTATTGAAACCGAAAGGGATGGGGGAACGAAGCGCAGGTCATCTGAATCTGGAGGATTTCTACAGAGCGAATGATATTCAGACGGAAAACTTGCGGCAGGAAGTTTCTGAGTGTTTGAAAAATGGCAAAGATATTATGTTTTACCATAATGTTCAGGGGAAGAACGCTCTGAATTATATGTGGGCGGTGAACGGCGGCTCAACTTATCTGGTTGGTTATGTACCGGTCGAAGCGATTCAGAAGGAGGGAAAAACGGTTAATCAGAATATTAACACCGTTGTATTCACAATGCTGATTGCTTTTGCTTTATGTTGTATTCTTTTCTATGTAAACAGAAGACAGCAGGATAAAATCAGAAAGGAAAGAGACGAAGAGAGAGAACTCTATAACAAACAACTTGCAGAAGCGCTGCAGGCAGCGCAGGTTGCGAACAATTCCAAGACAACCTTTCTTTCCAATATGTCTCATGATATCCGTACCCCAATGAATGCGGTGCTTGGATACACGACCCTTTTGGCTAAAGATGCAGAGAACCCGGATAAGGTCAGGGAATATACAAAAAAGATTCTGACATCCGGACGGCATTTGCTCAGTCTGATAAATGATATTTTAGATATTTCCAAGATTGAGAGCGGAAAAGTGGTGCTGAACTTTGGGAGGTTCGCTTTCACTGATCTGGTATCAACCGTAGAGGATATTGTCCGCCCCATGTCCGAGGAGAAGCATCAGAAGTTTTCTGTCGAGATATCAGGGATTGAGCATAAGTATTTCATGGGAGATGATACGAGAGTCAATCAGATATTGTTCAATCTTCTCTCTAATGCGGTAAAGTATACACCGGAAGGAGGAAATATCTGGCTCCGTCTGATTGGACTTCCACAGAGAACAGCCCAGTTTGAACATATTCGCATTGAGGTTGAAGATAATGGTTTTGGAATGGCGCCGGCGTTTTTAGAGACTATTTTTGATGCATTTACCAGAGCGGAAAACAGCACGACAAATAAGGTTCAGGGAACCGGACTGGGCATGGCGATTACCAAAAATATTGTAGAGCTTATGGGAGGAACGATTCAGGTTTTCAGTGAGGTAGATAAAGGCAGCCTGTTTCGAATTGAGTTGGAATTTCGTATATCGGAAGAACAGGCAGAATCGAAAGAAGAATGTCTGACAGATATCAATAATAGTAGTCTGGAAGGGCTGCATTTTCTTGCTGCAGAGGATAATGAAATTAATGCAGAAATATTATCAGAAATACTTGAAATGGAAGGAGCGGATTGTGTAATTGTTGAGAACGGCAAGTTGGCTCTGGAACGTTTTAAGAATTCCGCAGCCGGAGAGTTTGATGCAGTTTTAATGGATGTGCAGATGCCGGTCATGAATGGGTATGAGGCTACAAGAGCAATCAGGTCCTTAGAGCGCAGGGATGCCAAGACGATTCCGATTATTGCCATGACGGCGAACGCATTTGCAGAGGATGAAAAAGACGCTCTGGAAGCAGGAATGAATGTCCATGTGGCAAAACCTATTGATATTGAAGTGTTAAAAAGAGCAATCAAACAATGTATAATGGGAGGAAATATGTCATGAGAAAAAACTGGAAACAAAGATTAAAGAGGCAGATTGCAGTTTGCATGGCTGGTTTGTTCGTATTGGGAATGACTGCATGCGAAAAGCAGGGGGATACGGACCATAATCTGATACAATCGGAAAAAGAGGAAACAAGAATCGTAAAACTTTATAGCCCAATGGAAAAAACAAGTCCGGATGCGGAGAATGTTGCGAGGAGTGCATCTGATAAAACCATTGCAATGGCAGAAGAAGCACTGGATATCTACGTAGAATATGTTACATATACCGCAGAGAATTATCAGGATAAGACATATGATGATGTAGCGATTGACAGAATTCGCAATAACATGGATGATGTGTATTTACTGAATCCGGATGTGATCCAGAAAATGGCCGAAGAGGGAAAATTGCTGGACCTGTCAGAACTTGATAGTGCGAAAAATCTGCGGGAGGTTGTGAAGGCTGCGAATGTTTATGATGGAAAGCTTGTGGCAATTCCTCAGGAAGTAGTGGCATATGGCCTATTTGTAAATAAAGATATGTTTGATGATTATGGCTTGGAATTGCCTGAAACGCCGGAGGAATTTCTGGAGTGCTGCAGAGTATTTAAGGAAAACGGAATTGAAACGCCGGTAGGAGCGAATCGCTGGTGGCTGGAGACGTTTGTTTTGGCACAGGCCTATGCAGATTTATATAATGGAGGAAATACAGAGGCAGAAGTAGCCGCCTTAAACAGCGGAGAAAGGAAATATAGCGATTATATGCGTCCGGGCTTTGCATTTCTGCAGGAATTGATCGACTGTGGATATATTGATGCTGAAAAAGCGCTTGTCAGCGAGGCAATTGAAGGGGAAGGTCCGGATTTCCTTGCCCAGAAAACACCGATTGTTATGGCTTATTGGGGCGCCGCAAATTCGGATACTGCTTATGGAGCCCCTGATTTTGAACTGCAGGTTATCGGATTTCCCAGCAGCCGAGGGCAGATGCCCGTTATGCCTATGACAGGAATGGCAATTGGAGTGGGTTCGGAACATGCAGAAGATGCAATGCGTGCGTTGGATGTGATGACCTCTGACGAAGCTCTTCAGGTTTATACTGAAACAAATAAGGTGATTTCTCCGTCCAAAAATATTAAGGTAGATTGTATACCGGCTTTGAAACCATTGAATGACAGAATAGAAGAGAATGTTTTTGTCCTTGGTTCTAATGCGGGAATGAAACTGGAACAATGGGGGAATACCTGTCTAATCGTGAGAAAACTGCTTGAAGGTGCAACGGTAGATGAATGCATGGCAGAGTTTGACAGACTGCAGGAAGAAACTTTAAGTAACTAAGACTTCCCATACCCAAAATGGGCTTCGCACCTTGCTACGAAATAAATACCTCGTAGCAATCCCCACACATTGACAACAAATGTTTTGAACAATCATGAAGACACGACAAATAGAGCAGCTAAACAGCTGCCTGTCCATAATGAATCATCAGGCGGAGGCTTGGTATAGATGATGACCAGAAGTTTGCGTGCGAGCGCAACTATGGCTTTTTTTAGCCCCTTTCTTTTGCTTGATTCTCCAGTACCATGCAGAAAGATAGGTATTACGTTTTCCAGCAATGACCCAGGCAATCTCACAAAGCATACTTTTTATATAAGGATTGCCTTTGGTGATAGAGGTGCCATTGCTTGTTCTAATGCGGTTTCAATTTCTGCCATATGTGATTTGAGGGAGTCATAATGATCCATTAGCATTTCCAGAAAATCCTGCTGGATTTTGGAAAGAGTTCCGTTCACAGCCACAAGAATTTCATTGATGTGATTGCGGGGGTTGGTTTTCAGACAGGAATCGAGAGATTCCCTATCGATACAGCCATGCTGGCTCAGATGACGAATGATGTTTCTGCCGGAGGCACCAAATATTTCTGAAATAAAAGTGGATAAACGGAAACTGGAACTTTGAAGGAATTTTTCGACCCGGTTTTTCTGGGAAGTGATATCACGGATGATACTCTTGCGATACCGGTTCAGATACCGAAATTCACGGATCTGCTTATCCTGAATGAAACTGCCATTGAAAAGTCCTGCGCGTAAAAGAGTAGCAATCCATTCGGAATCACGCATATCAGTTTTCTTACCCGGAACGTTTTTCATGTGTCTGGCATTAACAACAAGCAGAGTGATATCACCAGAATAAGCATCTTCAAGGATTTCATAAATAGGCTGCCAGTAAATGCCAGTGCTTTCCATAGCGACATGGTGGCAGTTACAGGAAACAATCCAGTCGCGTAGAGCAGCCATATCAGGGATAAGAGTGGTAAATTCACGAATTTCAGAGACAGTGGTTTTGCCGATGGGGCCGGATAAGATACAAGCAACAATCTTATCTTTGTGAACGTCAAGGCCGCAGGAAATTTCTAACAGGTCTTTCATAAGTACAAGCTCCTTTCCAAAGATGGCAGGAGATTTACCCGAGATAATACGGACTTTGCTACGCGTGCTAACCATAAAGAGTGCCACAATATGCTGTGTTCAAGGGTAAAGCGTTTACGTTGAACAAACGGGTGCAAATCCACCAATGTACGGTCAAACTTTATCCTGCCTAATCCGATTCTACGGCAAAAGCAAGTATAAGAAAAGTAGCGGAGCCAATACCCTATTTTCATTATGGGCTGTGATAACCCTTCATGATTCGTTGAAAATTCAATATTTCAGCTAACAAAATAGCAATTTATGCTCTAGCTGCCCGCGAATCAAGTGCATTTTGCAGATATTGCGGCAGTCTGGTTATAAAATCAGCAGTAAATGCAGCAAGCTGTTCTTCGTTCAGTTTTAGAATGCAAACATCATTACAGTGATACTTGGCAAGCCAGTCACACAACTCTTGCAATCCTTTGGTAAAGGAAGAAAAGCGAGCCTGCTTATATTTTGTACGATTGTTGAAATTGGTAATACCGATACAGGCAAAGATCCAAGTTTTGTGGATATCAAGTCCACAGCAGTTGTTTTTTAGGATTTTAAACGACAATAAAATAACCTTCTGAAACATTATAGTTATAAGATTGACAGTGACTGGTTAGCCGGCAAAATCGAGTCGACTTTGGAAGCGATAAGTTTACGGGCTACGGGAATGCGCCAATCGTTGATGCCTCAACGGATGACCGACAACATATAAAAATGCGAGGTCGCCGCTATACAGCCCCGCCACTCATCTCCACGTGTTCTGTAGTATGTCAGTCTTATAAAAGAATTGTATCAGAAGGAAATCAGAATAGGAAATAAAAAAGCGAAAGTTAGCTAAAATGTTTCATGATGCATTGGTGCCTTTCGCAGAAAGGTGGATTATAAATATGACACAAAAACAGATATTAATTGTAGAAGATAATGAACTCAACAGAGCTATGTTAAGCGAGATATTGTCAGACAGCTATAAAGTTTTAGAAGCGGAAAACGGAAAAGATGCATTGGATATTCTGGAGCAAAATAGAGATGATATCCATTTAATTCTTTTGGATATTATGATGCCCGTTATGGATGGATATACTTTTTTGGACACGATTAAGACGGATGCAGAACTAGCATTGATTCCAGTCATTGTGACAACTCAGGGAGACAGTGAAGCGGATGAAGTAAATGCTCTTGCTCATGGTGCAACAGATTTTGTACCAAAGCCTTATCGCCCTCAGGTAATTCTCCACAGGGTAGCAAATTTCATCAAACTGCGTGAGACTGCAGCCATGATAAACCAGCTCCGATATGACCGGCTTACCGGACTTTATACAAAAGAGTTCTTTTATCAGAAAGTCAGGGAATGTCTTGAGGCAAATCCTGAAAAGGAATATACAATTTTATGTTCAAATTTTGAGGATTTCAAATGGTATAATGATACCTTTGGACGGGAAGCAGGAGATAAGATTCTGAGAGAGGGAGCTGAAATTTTCAAGGAAAGAGTAGGAGAGGATGCTATCTGTTGTCGATATAGTGCAGACCGTTTTCTATGTCTTCTTGACAAGGAACGGGAAACAATTGGACGGGAATATTTTGTAAAAAGCAGGGAGAGCAAACGTTCATCGTTGACGGAAAACATTTCTGTAAAACTCGGTATTTATGAGATTATGGATTCCTCCATTCCTGTTGAGCAAATGTGTGACAGGGCACTTTGGGTCGTGGATCGTGTAAAAGGAATGTATAATCAAAGCATCGCTGTTTACGATGATTCCTTTCGCGAAAAATTGCTGCGGGAAAAGGCGATTACGGATGCCATGGTGACAGCGCTGGAAGAGGGGGAGTTTATTGTTTATCTTCAGCCAAAATACAGTTTGAATAATAACCGGATAGTCGGTGCGGAAGCTTTGGTACGGTGGATACATCCGGAATGGGGATTTATGTTCCCTGGAGAGTTTATTCCATTGTTTGAGAAGAATGGTTTTATTTCCAGTCTGGATCAATTTGTATGGGAGAACGTGTGTGCAAAACTTCAAGAGTGGAAAGAGAAAGGGTATCTGCTTCTTCCGATGTCGGTAAATGTATCAAGAAACGATATCTTTCAGGGGTCTTTGGTAGACATTTTTAGCGGACTTATAAAAAAATATGATATTGATCCGCAATATCTCCATTTGGAGATTACGGAGAGTGCCTATGCAGAGTGTGGGAATCGGATAGTTAATACAATAGAGGAATTGCGAAAGTTAGGTTTCACTATTGAGATGGACGATTTTGGAAGCGGATATTCTTCTTTAAATTTGCTGAGCCAAATGTCATTGGATATTTTAAAACTTGATATGAAACTCGTCAAGAACGAAATGACGAAATCAATGGAGAAAAGCATTCTGAATGATATCATTAGCATGGCTCATAGAATGAATCTGACCATAGTGGCAGAGGGGATAGAAACAAGGGAACAAATGGAACGATTACAGTCTCTGGGGTGTGATTATGCGCAGGGATATTTTTTCGCAAAGCCAATGCCTATTACGGAATTTGAAGAATTACTAAAAGGCCAGCGTAAGGAAGATATCCTATAAGTGTTAAAATATGGTTGTGAAGGTATTTCTGCGATTCTTATGAGTATATCGCTTCCGGATAATCGGGCAGATGTTTTTGGAATAAAAATGGGGCAAACCGTGACTATCTGGCAGGAGTCCTAAATCGACGGAGTTTCAGCTTGTCATGAATTCCATTTGTAAGGATGATTATCCTCTGTCTGTGTGCCCTTTTGATCTGGATAATTAAAAAAGGTCAATGATACGTATGGATATGATATGGGAGATACATTGCTTAAGTCTTTTATAAGTTTTCACAAGAAATACAGAAGGGAGGAAAAGAAATGGATATTAGAATAACACACATTTTACGAATAAAAGAAAGGATAGGAACACTAATTTTTTGTTTCGTGTTGTTTTTGGCTTCGGTTTGTCCGATGACTGTATTTGCAGCAGAGACAGGAAAGGAACAGAAGACAGTCCGAGTCGGTTACGTAAATGTGGCAGCCTATGAAGAAGGCGGAGAGGGCGAATATAAACGTGGATATGGTTATGAGTATCTTCAGAAGATATCATATATTACCGGCTGGAAGTATGAGTATGTCTATGGTTCCTTCAAAGAATGCTATGAAATGCTGGTAAATGGAGATATTGATCTGTTTGGCAACGTATCCTATAAACCAGAGCGTGCGGAATTATTTGATTTCGCCTCCTACCCACAGGGAAAAGACACTTACCTGCTGTATACAACGAAAAAACATATGAAACTGATTAGTGGAAACATTCAGCAGATGAACGGGTGTAAAATTGGTGTAACGGTTGGGAGCTTTCAGGAAGGTTTGTTGATGGACTGGATGGAGAACAATCATATCCAGGCAGAAGTCGTAAAGTTTGACGGTTATGACGCCTTGATGTCTGCGCTGGACGCCGGGGAGTTGGATGCTATTGCCACCCCTGATCTTTCCAGCAGTTATGATTATCTGCCCATTATCAATATTGGATTCAGTGATTACTATTTTGCCGTCTCCAAGACCCGGCCTGATATTTTGGCAGAATTAAATGAAGCATTGTATGAGATTCAGAGTTCAGAGCTTGATTACAACAATCTGCTGGTCAGCCGGTATTATAAACAGATGACAAACACTCAGGTGTTAAGTAATAAAGAGGACGAATGGCTGGCTGATCATGAAAATACACTTAGAATCGGATATCTTGACGATAACCTTCCTTATTCCACACAATTAGAGGATGGGGAAATGGGCGGTGTTATGAAAACGATAGCTGATATGCTGGAGGAGAAATTTGGAATCCTGGTGGAAACAAAATGTTATAAGACGAGCAGGCAGTATAAGGAAGCGTTGGAAAAGGGAGAAGTAGATGTAATCGGTCCCTTATACGGTGATTTCTATTTGGCAGAGCTGGAAAATTATGTTTTGACAAATGCGTTTTTTTCTACAATACCGGTTACTATTTATAAGCAGCTTGATTTTAATATAAACTGTGCAACAATTGCGGTCGCGAACGAAAGTCTGTTTCATGAAGAGGTTCTTCGCATATTGTATCCAGAAGCGGAGATATTGTTGTGTGATGGGATAGAGGGATGCCTGAATGCAGTTGCATCTGGGAAAGCAGACAGTACACTTGTTACCTCTGTGCGTCTGAATGTGTTAAGGAAGTACCCAGCAATGGAATCACTTCAGTTTTCGGATACACCAGCGCTGGCAGAGATATGTCTGGCGACAACAAAAGACAACAGGGTGGCGGCCGCTATTCTGAATAAAGGAATTACTTTATCTTCCGACAGATTGAATGGTGTAGTATTGGCGGAAAACTCTTATGTGAATAAAGTTGTAACGTTCAGTGATTTTGTCAACGCACATATGACAGCAGTATTGAGTCTGGCTGGACTTATTATTCTGACTCTTTGCCTGATGCTTTACCGGATATCTATTACCAGAAACAAATTGGAAGCTGCTTTGGAGAAAGTAAAGAAGGAAAAAGAGTATTCATATAAACTGAAACTTTGTAATAATGAGTTGGAAGTTAAGGCGAACCAGGATGCTTTGACTCAGATTGGAAACAGACAGTTCTTTTTGGATAAAATGAGTGAATTACTGGCAGCAAATGAGAAGTTTACACTCTGTTATTGCGACCTGGATAACTTGAAATATATCAATGATACGTATGGACATTCGGAGGGCGATTACTATATTCGTAATTTTGTTGAAATTGTAAAGAGTCATATTCGAACTGGAGATATTTTCGCCCGTATTGGAGGGGATGAGTTTTGTATCATACTCAGAGGTTGCAAGTATGCAACAGGGGAGAAAAAGATACGGCAGATGAAAGAGGTATTTCACAGTGATCATTCTAAGGAATATCCGAAGAATTTTTGCTGCGGAATTATTGAAGTGCAAGAGGAGCATAATGAGAATGACGTTATGAAACTACTGGAACAGGCAGATGCGATGATGTACGAACAGAAAAAAGAATATAAGAAAATGTTCCAGCATGAAAATTGTTAATGGAGTTCCGGTTTTTCAGTATGCTCTTTGCTAAGCTAATTATTAGATTATAATCGTGATTATCCCAAAATAGAAATCGAGAGAGGAAGTAGAGTATATGAAGATGAGAATTAGATCTAAAAATTTGTAGGCAATAAAAAAATTGCCTCCAGTCGATTGAAATAAAATATAATCAATCGGCTTTGCTGCAAATTTTGAGCGATTTGTCAAGCATTTTTTGCAAAAAAACGGGTGATTTTTTAGATAGGTGTCTGAAAGCCTTATAAAATCAGGACTGAAGATTCCGAGAAGTTATTACAAAAAAGGAGGAATAATAATTATGAATCTAAAAGATTGTTATATGAAATTTGGCGGTGATTTTGATGAAGTTTTGGGTAGACTGCGTCGTGAACAAACCATTCAGAAATTTGTATATAAGTTCCTAGACGATAAAAGTTTTTTCTTGTTTGAAGCGTCTATGGGAAATAAAGACTATGCCGAGGCTCTTAGAGCTGTTCATACACTCAAAGGAATTTGTCAGAACCTTTCTTTTACCAGACTGTTTGAAAGTAGTAGTTTGGTAACAAAAGCATTAAAAGAAAACGATTGGAATACGGCTGCCGAAATGATGCCAAAATTATCTAAGGATTACCATGAAATAATCAATGTTATTAAAAATTTTAAGAATTCTAAGGAGGAATAACATCAATGGGAAACAGTAAAAAAAAGCATTCTGTAACACATTTTCTAATAGGCAGTTTTATTGGGCTCATTGTCTTTAGTATTATGGTTTTCAGTATGCTCGGAATTTATATGAGCCGAAAAAGCAACAAGGCTATTAATGAGATTGGTCAGATTTATATGTCTGGAATGAACGAACAAATGTCCAGACACTTTCAAAATGTCATTCAATTACGTTTTGATCAGGTCAGCGGCATTGTTTCTGTTGTCTCAGCAGATAATAACGATAAAGAAAAGTTATATGAGGAACTTGTTTACAGGACGAAGGTCAGGAACTTTGACTATTTAGCACTTTGTTCTACTGAGGGAGATTTTCAGACTCTTTATGGACAATCAATACAACCACTGAACCCAGAGCCCTTTGTAGAAGCATTAGTACGAGGAGAACAAAGAGTCGCTTTAGGTAGTGATTCTGCCGGAAATATAGTGGTATTGTTTGGCGTTGATGCCACTGATTACCCTATGCAGGATGGAAGTATGAGCACTGGACTGGTAGCGGCCGTCCCACTGGAGTACATCATTGATTTCCTTTCCTTAGAGAAGGAAGAGCAGCTGATATATTATCATATTATCAGGCCAGACGGTAGTTTTGTAATACAGAACGACAACACTGAGTTGTGGTATTTCTTTGAACAACTACAAAAGCAGCTTAATGCTACAGCAAATGAGCTATCTGTAGAAAATTCTATTAAAAAATTTGGTGCTGCACTAAAGAATCATGACGAATATGGTACAACATTTGAAGTGAATGGTGAAGCACTTCAAATATATGGTAAACCATTACCCTGTTCCGAGTGGTATTTAGTATCGGTAATGCCTTATAGTATATTGAGCAAAAATGTGGAAGCTCTGGGAAAACTGCGCATGTTTATGGTAGGATTGTCCTGTGCTTCTATCTTGATTTTTCTATCATTGATTTTTATTCGGTATTTCTTCATAATCCGTTCTCAGATGCATGAACTGGAGAAGGCCCGGCAGGGAGCTCTTGCAGCGAACAAAGCCAAAAGTGAATTTTTAGCAAATATGAGCCATGATATCCGTACACCCATGAATGCAATTGTAGGCATGGCTGCGATTGCCACAGCCCACATAGATGACCGGGAACAACTACAGAATTGTCTTAGAAAAATCACATTATCTAGTAAACACCTATTAGGGTTGATTAATGATGTTTTAGATATGTCCAAAATTGAAAGTGGAAAATTGACTTTAACAATAGAGCAGCTTTCTTTAAAAGAGGTTATAGAAGGGATTGTTAGCATTGTACAGCCACAAATAAAATCAAAAAAGCAATCCTTTGACATACATGTAGAAAATATCTTAACTGAGAATGTTTGGTGCGATGGTGTTCGTTTGAATCAGGTTTTGTTAAACCTTTTATCTAACGCAACTAAATATACACTGGAGGGCGGTTCCATACGATTGTTCCTCTCAGAAGAAAATTCTCCGAAGGGAGAAAACTATGTTCGAATTCATATCACTGTTAAAGATAATGGAATTGGCATGTCGCCAGAATATCTGGAAAAAATATATGAATCCTATAGTCGGGCGGATGGAGCCAGAATACATAAAACAGAGGGTGCCGGTTTGGGAATGGCGATAACTAAGCATATTGTGGATGCAATGGAAGGAACCATAGATATACAAAGTGAGCTTGGTGTAGGTACCGAATTTCTTCTCACGTTTGATTTTGAGAAAGCGGTTGTAATGGATATGGATATGGTTCTTCCATCCTGGAATATGCTCGTGGTTGATGATGACGAATTATTATGTGAGACGGCCACGGACGCGCTAAAATCTATCGGAATAAAAGCCGAATGGACATTAAGCGGAGAAAAGGCGATAGAACTGGTAAACCAACACCATAAAAAGAGAGATGATTATCAAATCATTCTATTGGATTGGAAATTGCCTGGCATGAATGGGATTCAGGTTGCAAAAGAAATCAGACGTAATTTAGGGGATGGAGTACCGATTCTGCTGATTTCTGCATATGACTGGAGTGAATTTGAAGCGGAGGCCCGTGAAGCAGGTATTGATGGTTTTATTTCCAAGCCGCTTTTTAAATCTACGCTGTATCATGCTTTGTGTCAGTATATGGACATTGAAACAGAGAATGACCAGACATTGGATCAAAATATTGATCTATCCGGACGGCGTATTCTACTCGCTGAAGATAATGAGCTTAACTGGGAGGTTGCAAGAGAATTGTTATCTGATTTGGGAGTAGAACTGGATTGGGCAGAAGATGGACAGATATGTCTGGATAAATTTGAAAAATCATCAGAAGGTTATTATGATGCCATACTTATGGACATACGTATGCCGCATATGACGGGATATGAAGCCACAAAAGCGATTCGGGGACTGAATCACCCTGATGCCCTGTCGATTCCAATTATAGCTATGAGCGCAGATGCTTTTTCTGATGACATACAACGTTGCTTGGAGTTCGGTATGAATGCTCATATAGCAAAACCTATTGATATCGTGGAAGTGTCCCGTTTACTGAAAAGGTTTCTGACTTAAGGTGCCTTAGAGGATTTTTAGAGGAAAATCTGTAAAATTTAACTATAATCTGCAGCGATTTTACAAATGAGAGGAGAATCAAATGAAAAAGAGAATAAGAAAGCTGTTTCTTATGGCAAGTATTCTGTGTGTCATGAGCCTTGTGGTGTGTGCCTGTGGAGGCAAAAAACTCGAACAGATAGATGCAGTTGAAACTGCTCCGACACAGCAACCAGAGGAGTCAGGTGAAACACCTTCGGAAGAGAAGGCCTCCACTCTAGAATCATTTACAGAAAACACTTTCGAGAAATGGGAAGACAGCAATCCGAATCTGGAAGGAAGTATTAAGGAGCTTCAGGAAGGACAGTTCACAGTTGTAGAGGCTATTACAGAAAAAGCAGACAATGGCGGCGATATCGTGGTATCCCCAGGAAATGGTGATGATTCAATAAAAACACCTTCCAAGTTAAGGAAAGCCTTGGTATAATTAGGGTACATCTATAAGGGGTCACCTCCGTAACATTAAACTTTGGTCGGGATAATGCGTTTAGGAGGCTTCTTATAGATGTATTTTATTACAACGAAAAGAATGTTGGAAGTGTACTTTTCAGCACACCCCAACATTCAGTATAGAACCAGTTTTTAATGGCGCACAGTGAGGAAAGGGGGCTATTACTATGCCTCAAATAGGGTTTTCGGACAGTCTGGGGGGGCTTTCGGGGGAAGACAGTTTGGGTGGAGCTCTCCGGGAAGTAAATGAAGAATTGGGGATTATTCTGAATCCGAAAGATGGGCAGAGGATTTCCCGGATTTGTCGGGAACAAACGAGGGATTTGTATGATGTGTGGGTATTTTATAAAGATGTCGATATTTCAGATATCACACTTCAGGAAACAGAGGTTGTAGATGTAAAATGGGTGACGGATGAAGAGTTGATCAAGATGGAACGAAAAGGGGAGCTGCACCCATTACTTGCGCTAACAATGTAACAAAAAAGATTTTTTTATGGAGGAAATCTACGAGAAATTCAATTTGTGGGATTGATTGTATGAAATGTGAATTAAAAGAAACATGCTATGGTTGTGCTGCGACAGAGGGACATCCTTTTCATGGTGGGTGTGTGCTGGCGGCATGCTGTCTAAGTAATGGATATGAGCATTGCGGGAAATGCCACAATGAAAAATGCAGGCTTAAAGAACAGATGATTGCAGAATTCTGTATGCTTGGCATTGAAGATATGGAAGAAATTACTGGGCTTAATGCGTGCAAGGGATCATATATCAATCTTACATATACGTTTTCGAGCGGTCAGGCAGTGAAAATGTTAGATGATGACAAGATATATTTAGGTAACCAGCTTAGCAAAAAAGATAGTAGCAGATACTATGGGATAGCAGCGGATGAGAGCGTTCTGATAGTTAGTGAATATGATGCGGATGGATCCAATGCGGAGATCATTGTATATAAAAAAAGAAATATTAAAAGGTAGACGGAAGTAATATATCTACAATGAGAAGAAAAGAAGCTGTTTTATCAGCTTCATGAAGTTATTAATCCTAGGATATTTTTAAGCTTTGATAAGCGGTATAGTCCTTGGTGTACTGATTGGGCTTCACCCAATCTTGAATAAAAGCCTGCAGCCGATTATTTTGGCGCTGAAATCCATTCCTCTATTAATACTTGATCTTATCGTACTACTTCCTACATTTCATCTACTATCCGAGGCAGTAATAGTTATCGGCAGCATTTGCTCGGTTTTTGTGGAACAATTAATGGGAGTGTATTAATTGAACAGGGGTATTTTGACAATGCCATGGTAATGGGGACAAGAGCATTAAAAAGTATTTTGTAATCCTGCCTGCCGCATAACCGCATATTACATTTGGAGTAGCTATCACATTAAAAGTTTTCTTTATTTTGCTGGTGATTGTAGAAATATCTGTCACAAATATTATGAATATAATGTTCATAAAGGGTAAAATATAGTATATTGCATATGCTATCAATCAAGGATCTCTGAAACGAATAAAACTTAAATAAGATTGTAGAATCAGTGGGATAGCTATATAAATAAGGCAATATTTTCGTATAAGCAACAGGAGGATATTCAAATGTATGATATAATTATTATTGGAGCTGGACCAGCCGGTATCAGTGCAGCTATTTATGGAAAAAGCAGAGGAAAAAGGATTCTGATGTTGGAAAAGAATCAGGTTGGCGGTTTGATTGGAACTGTCTCAACAGTTACGCATTATACTGCAATCATGAAAGAAGAATCTGGTAAGACATTTGCTGAACGTATGAAAGAGCAAGCACTTAGTGCCGGCGTAGAGATTCGTTATGAAAATGTTACAGAGACAAAGCTCATAGGTAATATTAAGAAAGTTGTTACAGATAAAGGCAGTTATGAATGTAAAACAGTAATTCTAGCGAATGGTGGTTCTGGTCGTATGTTAGGAATTCCAGGTGAAAGTTTAAAAGGTATCAGATTAAATGCACCAAAAGATGGTTTTGATTATAAGGGTAAGAATATCTATATCATTGGTGGAGCAGATGGCGCAGTAAAGGAAGCCATTTACCTGGCTGGAATTGCAGGAAAGGTAACAATTGTATGTGTGGAAGATGAACTTGTATGTATACAAGAATTTAAAGATAAAGTTGCTGCATACCATAATATTGAAATTATGCCGCATTCAAGTCTCACAGCAGTATATGGTAACGAAAGAGCTGAGGAGCTTGAATTTACGGACAACAAAACAGGGAAAAAACAGATCATAAAGGATGCAGAGTGCGGAGTATTTGTATATGCAGGTATTGTTCCGAACACTCAGATATATACGGAATTGAAGTTAGATAACGGATATATTCCAGTGGATGAATTGATGCAGACAGAAATTCCCGGAGTTTTTGCTGCGGGAGATATCTGTGTAAAAAAGGTAAGACAGGTAGCTACAGCAGTTGCTGATGGAGCAATCGCAGGAATACAGGCTGCAGCAGTGTGTTAATAAAAACAGCTGGTAATGGGTTGATATAAATTTCCAAATATATCCTTAGATGTTTTTTAGAGAAGTATTTGCTATAATCGTATTTGTAAAACATTAAATAACCTCATTTAAGAAAGGAGTTATGAGTCGTGAAAAGAAAGATTGCAATATTATTAATGACAGGAATTTGTCTGATGAATACAGTACCCTGTTTTGCATCCCAGTCGTCGATGGTCAGTGTTTCCAATTCCGAAGAAGCTCAATATACCACGCTCCCGGATGCAGATACTCTGCAAAAAGATGTGGGATTCAAGCCTAAGGCCCCAGAAACCCTAGCAGGCGGTTATCAGTTTAATAGTGGTCATATAACAGAATTATTTGATTTGGATACAAATGGCGCTCAAATCAACAAACATAAAGGTATAGACTTCCAATATTTAAAAAAGGACAATAATACCACCAAATCGGTTTCCTTGTCTGCCGAACCGGCATCAGGGCAATCTCTTTCAAAAGATACTATTGTTATAAAACATGGGGAAATAGATATGTATTATGGTACGGCTCAGGCTAATTCTCTGTCTTGGATTAATGGGGATGTTTGCTACAGCCTTATGGACATCAATAAGAATGTTTCAAAAGATGAAATGGTGGCAATGGCTAAAGATATGATTGATTAGCTATATCCATTATAACTAGTACAATTAAGAGTAAAAATAAGAATAGGGAATGTGAATTTCCTACTCTTATTTTTTTGCAGAGCAGCAGATGCTGCTCCGTTATTTTAACATAAATAGATGCATCCTTCACTAGAATCTCTTTATAGAATATTATTTTTTCATTATGCATTGGCATTCCGTACAGCAAATTTTCTTCTATCCCCTTTTTCACGTTAACAGATACACAAAGCAACCCATATGCGTATAAAGAAAAAATGTTAGAAGGATATTCGACTGCCAAATAGACGCTATTGTACGTTTTATACATGAAAGATAAGGAGTTTATAAGAGACATGAAAAAAGAATACATTAATATGAATGTATTCGATGCATTGCAGAAGAGATTTGCTTTTTTATTTCAGGAATTTAAAAATATTTATATCTCATTCAGCGGCGGCAAGGATAGCGGTGTTCTTTTGAATTTGCTGCTGGATTACCGGAATAAGTATGCTTCAGACCGTGTGATTGGCGTATTTCATCAGGATTTTGAGGCACAGTATACTGTAACTACGGATTATATTACCCGCACTTTTAAGCGACTGGAAAATGGATCAGGTATAGACCTTTATTGGGTCTGCCTTCCTATGGCTACTAGGACAGCACTGAGTAGTTATGAGATGTATTGGTATCCTTGGGATGATACCAAACAGGATATATGGGTGCGCCCGATACCGGAGTATCCCTATGTCATTAATCTGGCAAAGCCTTTTACCCACTATCGTTACCAGATGCATCAGGAAGACTTAGCAAAGCAGTTTGGGCGATTCTACAAGGAGAAGCATGGTAACGGCAGGACGGTCTGCCTGCTTGGTATGCGGGCGGATGAATCTTTGCAGCGGTACAGTAGTTTTATCAATAAGAAATACGGTTATCAAAATGAGTGCTGGATTTCCAGGCAGTTTAAAGACGTATGGTGTGCCTCACCTTTATACGACTGGTCAAATTCTGACGTATGGTGTGCGAATTATCGCTTCAATTATGATTACAACAATTTATATGATCTGTATTATAAGGCAGGATTAAAAATAGACCAGATGCGGGTAGCATCGCCTTTTAATGATTACTCCAAAGATGCTTTGAATCTGTACCGGGTCATCGACCCGGAAATATGGACGAAACTGGTGGGGCGGGTGCGCGGAGCAAATTTTGGTGCGATTTATGGAAAGACAAAAGCGATGGGGTACCGCAGTATTGCGTTACCGGAAGGTCATACATGGAAATCTTATACTCATTTTTTGCTGGATACATTGCCTGCTCGTCTGCGGAATAATTATGCGAAAAAGTTTAATACCTCCATCCATTTCTGGCATGAGACCGGAGGTGGGCTGCCAGAGGAAACAATCCGTGAGCTTTTGGAGAAGGGATATCACATTCGGAGAAATGGTATATCTAATTATACAATCAATAAAAATTCTCGTATTATTTTTCTTGGGCCGATTCCCGATCATACCGATAATATCAAAAGCACGAAAGATATACCAAGCTGGAAACGGATGTGCTATTGTATTTTAAAAAATGACCATACCTGTCGGTTTATGGGATTTGGGCTTACGCGGCAGGAACAAAAACGCGTGGATATTATCAGATGCAAGTACGGAGGGATGATAGATGGCAAATAAGGAATTCAGAAGCCCGGTATACAATATCATTGCAGTACCATTTGAAAAGATTGTACCCAATACATATAACCCGAACAACGTGGCCCCGCCGGAAATGCGGTTGTTGTACGACAGCATCAAGGAGGACGGTTATACGATGCCGATTGTCTGTTATCATGTAAAAAGCAATGATAAGTATGTGATTGTAGATGGCTTTCACCGCTGGCGGGTGATGCGGGATTACCCGGATATTTATGAGCGTGAGAAGGGGATGATGCCGGTTTCGATAATAGATAAGCCGCTGTCCGGCCGTATGGCCAGCACCATCCGTCATAACCGCGCCCGTGGAACACATGATGTGGACCTAATGAGTAATATCATTAAGGAACTGTACGAGTTAGGACGTTCTGATGCATGGATTTCCAAACACCTGGGTATGGACCGGGATGAGATTTTGAGGCTTAGGCAGATTACCGGCCTGGCGGCCCTGTTCCGTGATGTGAAGTTTGGACAGGCCTGGCGGCCTGCGGAGGATGTGGTTCCGGACGAAGAGTCCTCTGATAGCGGGAAAACGCATACTATCTGCACCTTAGGAAATGATTAATAAATTCTTTAGCATTAAATAATACAATTATCCTACAGACCCAATATAATGTTAGAGGAAATAAGTCTGTTGGGGCAAGTATTAATTCACTTCAGCTGGATTGGATGCTGGTAAAATAATGAAGGCGGTATCATGAAAGGATTTAAACGACAGAATCAACTCTTGTCCCTCTGTGTATTAAATTGTGGACGTTGTCCCATGTTTTTGGATAAAAACTGTCCTGGCTGCGGCGGTGAAAGAAACCAGGCTTGCAAAATTGCAAGAAGCAGCATGGAGCATGGCGGAGTAGAATACTGCTTTTAGTGCAGTGTATACCCCTCTGAAAAATACAATCATATTGACGACTTCGATACCATTATTAGGTACCGCCAGTAAGAGGCTGATTTGGAAAGGCCAGGATACTGAACATGCTCCTGTCCGGCTATAATGCTGGACGGAAAAAGACACTCTTTTGTATAGCAGTAAATATTTTGGATTTACAAAAGCTGCGAGCCGTACTTAGGGAAATTGAGGGCAGACCTGATTTAGAGGGATTGATCTGAAACTGCACAAGAATAAGCGATAAGAAAAAGCAATGAGAAAATGTAATCATTATTTGCCAGAGCCGAACAACAATAAAAGGATTGAGAAAAGCAAAACTGAAAGGAATAATTTTATGAAGTAGACGTGTATGCTTATATCGGTGGCTAACATTAATGCTGCAAGAAAATTTTATGAGGATTTGTTCGGATTGGAGGTATTTCGGGACTACGGAAGAAACATCGCATTTACCTGCGGCCTGGCATTGCAGCAGGATTTTGACTGGTTTATGAATCTGCCGAAAGAAAAGGTACTAAAAAAATCCAACAACACGGAAATCGTCTTTGAGGAACAGGACTTTGACACTTTCCTGAACAAGTTGAAACAGTACCCGGACATCGAATATCTGGGAGAAGTGATCGAACATAGCTGGGGGCAGCGGGTAATCCGGTTTCCACAATTTTTCTACGTTCTTAGGACGAGCCGGTATTTACTTGGAGGATCTGTATGTCAAGCCGGAATGCCGCGGGAAAGGTTACGGAAAAGCTATTCTGAAAAAACTGGCATCTATCGCTGTGGAACGTGGCTGCGGACGGCTTGAATGGTGGTGTCTTGACTGGAACAAACCCAGCATTGACTTTTATCTGTCTCTTGGAGCAGAGGCCATGTCTGATTGGACAGTCTATCGCATTGCAGGCGATACATTAACACAGCTTGCTGAGTAACACGACAAAACAAATTTGGGCTTAAAAAGAGGAAAATTTATGTTTGAGGACGGTCGAAGCAAAAAAGTTATTTTTATAGCGCATTGTATATTAAATCAAAATTCAATATCTGACGGGACAGCCGTTTTTCCAGCAGCTTTTAAGGATGTAATAAAAATTCTTCTTGATGCTGATATTGGCATTGTCCAAATGCCATGTCCAGAACTTTGCTGTTTAGGGCTTAATAGAGGAAATAACGATGGGGCAGATGTTCCCGTTGTCATTGAAAATACCCGCATTCGTAAGGAAATGCAAAAAGCGAAATCTTACAAAATGCTAATGGCTCAAGTTGACTATGTGATGAAACAAATAACAGAATACAATGCCTACGGCTTTGAGATAATCGGGATTATTGGTGCAAATCGCTCGCCGAACTGCGGTGTTGAAACCACATCAGATTTTAACAAAGAGATAAGCGGTAAAGGTATTTTTATGAGCGAACTTAGCAATCGAATAAAGGCGGAAAACTTGAATATTCCTATGTTAGGCATCAAAGATACTGATAATGTATTTGAACAAGTAAAGTCTTTCATTAAGTCAAACTTGGTCAAGGAGTAGCAGAAAATTAAATAAGAAATATTGAGAGATTGTGGTATGAAAATTGAGTATAAAGACACCCATATTTTTACAGAGAAAGAACTGCAAAGACTGTTTTTGTCCGTGGGATGGGAGTCCGGGAATTACCCGGATAAACTTGTTGGGGCAATGCTAAATTCTTCACATGTAATTTCAGCATGGGATGATAATGTGACTGTGCAACGTATTTGACAAAACCGAGATAACACGGGACGACCCGGGAGACAGCGAGAAAACCTTGTATTTATACGGGTTTTAGGGAGATGATACGAGAACGCCTTGACAAAAAAGATGCGAGCGACGCCGAGAAAATCGACGACGCTCTTTTTTTGCGCCTCATACTCTTGAGACGGCAGTTTAACGGACGATACTGTTTCTGTGTAATACCCGGAAAAACGCGTCAAACCGTCGTTTTCAAGGCGCAAAAGAGCCGCTCGGCGCGTCCCGGAAGTTACAGCAGCGAACCATGAGGACGGCCTTACGGCCCTTTACTGTAGTATATCAGATCGCCCTCCGCATGTCGAGAGGGCTTGGCGTGCTAACGTAGCGTTACAGCGTGCGAAAAATGTACAAAAGCGTACATAAATAGGCTGTTATGCCGCCGATCAACGCGATGGTAAGCGTTATTTAGCGTTACTCAAGGCGTTCTGGCGTTTCTGATAATCCACTTTTAAATCCCAAAATTGCAACAAAGCAAAGGGACATTTTCATAAAACTAAAGAAAATGTGTCCCTTTGCTTTATTTATGCGGGTTTGTAGACTGTTTAAAGTTTTCAAATAGAATGAACCAATGGGACAAAAAATGATTAAAAATTTAATCAAAAAAAGTAAAAAATCAAGCGGTTTCTGTATGGGATTCATTATCCTTAATAGGGCCGCTTTTTTCCTTTCTGCTCTCGTCGGAATATGTCCAAAAGATAGAGTCCTTCTTTTTCTCAACATGGCGCTTGTATTTGAGATGAACAATGTCGAATATGTCCTCTTTCTCGAGCGAAGGAAGTAGCCGGAACATGGCTATTAAATCGGTTTCTAGGTCAGAAAGCGGAGAACCATCACAGGAAAGGCCCTGCTCCTTCTTATACTCCGATAAATCAAAGCCCGTTTTTACGGGCATATTATCGAGCTCAAGCAAATAGTCAGCAGAGACCTCAAAAAAACGGGCAAGCGATGAGAGTGCGACGTAGCCGGGCTTAGTCTTTCCAACCTCCCAATCGCTTACATTGCCAGCAGAAACTCCCACAGCTTTAGCAAGTTGACCTTGAGACATGCCACTTTTCGCCCTTAATTCTTTTAAAATATCAGAAAACATAAAACACCTCCATAAAAATACGGGTAAACACCCGTAAAACTATTGACAATACCCGTAAAAACGTGTATTGTATTAATAGATTAAAAAATTAATCACGATACAAACAGCATAACACATGAAAATCAAAAAGAAAAGAGAAGGAGAGGAATTGAGACACGGAAAAAAGCCGACAAGGGTACAAAAAATCAGGCTTGGTCAGATGGGACTCAGTCCTGAGAATTGGCTCGTCATTCGCCAGAAGCAGAACGGAGAGCTTGTTATTATTCATAAACACAGCAATCGAGTGAGGGTTATATCTCCACTTGGATAAACGAGAATCGGAAGGAGAAGCAGCATGAGAAAGATGAAGAAGATTAACGGTTTTTTAGTAGTGAAGTTTAACTCCCGGGAGCTCCGGGAATGGGGCGACATGGGCCTTGGAAATTTTGGCATTATTGATGCTGAGATATACACTGGCAAACTCGAAATAGATCGGGGTGCTATGGAGTACGACGATATTGAGACTATTGAGGAAGCCGTCGAGATGGCCCGGGGCCTCAATGCAGAGGAAGACTATACCACACAGCCCTCGACCTATGCAATTGTTGAAGAGGTCGTGAATGATGTTGTTGAGCGTGTGGAGGTCGATCCTCAGTTCATGATCGACAGATGGAGAAAGAGTCTCAAAGAGCAGATCAAGAGCCCATACTATCCCGGCATCAATCCGAACACGGCCCGTCATGAGCTCTACGGATTCATGGTTGCCCTCTCCGAGCTCGGCCTTCTGGATGCAGATGAGTGTCTCGTTTTTCCGAACGCCTTCGGCCCGGAGGAGCTTCCGCTCAATCATGAACCCGGAGAACTGCTCTCTTACATATGTGACGAAATTTGCAAGGAGCGAATCCCCGAGCGTACACAAGAGGAGCTCGACGCGGTTTGTGCGAAGTGTGACGTCAATCGACTTACCGCCGCCTTTTTGGAAGGGCGACCAACATGCAAAGCGGTTTCGCTGGAGGTACTCGAGAAGCCTCTCGACACCCCCACCACCCTAGTGGACGGGGCGGTTCTAGTTGGTCTAATACCCTATCGAGAAATAAGTACAGAGGAAGCTAAAAAATTTAAAAGCTCCCTCATAAAAATGATTATGGGTGAGGAAACTACTGCGGATTCCTCCAATTGATTTTTTCAGGATGATTCTCATAAAGTTCCTTGAAAAGAAATTGACGTAAATTCCTATAGGCGGGCGTTGTACCGGAGCCCTCTGTCCTCTGTAAAAACTCCATAAGGCGGGCGGCAAACAGCAAGCGCAGGCCCACGGGATAGCAGGAAAGCTCATACTCAATGTCATCCAGCGTTAAAGATTCCGGAAGTTCAGAGATAAATGCCTCAAATGTCGGTAGATTCTCTTTGTATAAAGATGAGGTTCTTCCATCCCATTCACTCAGGGCGGCTAATAACTGTTCATCTCGCTTAAACATTTCAACAAATGGGGCCATATCAAAATTATACATAGTAACACCTCCCTCCCGGGCATATTGGCCCTATGAATATTATACCGGGAGAAGTGGTGAAAAGCAAATCAAGAAAGGAGGATATCGATGACGAATCTCACACCATTTGGCAAACTTGTTGTCAAGGCACTTATTGACAAAGATATGACAAAGACTGAGCTCGCTTTTCAGGTTGGCACATCACCGCAATATTTAAGCTATATTCTTTTCGGCATCCGTTCCGGAAAAAAGTATATTCCGAAGATCATCGAAGTCCTCGGTTTAGACCCGGCCCGTGTTGAACGATACATAGCATAATGGAGAGGAGGGGCGTAGATTGTCGGAGATTTTTGTAACGCTGGAAGAGGCGGCAGTTCTCGAGGGCGTCGTATATGAAACAATGAAGAAAAGGATTCAACGAAATCCGGGAGGCTTTAGAACAAAGTCGCACCCCCGCGAGGGCGGCGGAAAAGATCAGGTCATGGTCGCGGTCTCGTCTCTCACGTCGAAAGCGAGGAGGGCACACAAGGCCGCGCAGAAGGTGGACGGAGGCGATACAATCATAGAACAGAGAGTAAACACGACGCCGTGGTATGCGGACGTCGATCTAAATTGGTACATAGAGACACACAAGAAGCAATATTACGAGGCGGTCGAGCTTGCGAAACAGGTGCAGCAGTTTGTCGAACATGATGAGGCAGAGCGCACAGCTTACGCCGACGAAATGGCCCGGAAGCTCGGGGTCAGTCAGCGAACGCTCTACCGCTACGCTGAGGGCCTCCTCGAGGCGAACGCATGGGCCTTAAAGATGGAGAAGGAGGAGGGCAAAAACTACGAATATTTCCGTCCCCTCTCCCTTTGCAGGAAGCCGAGGGATTCGCACACATTCCCATCTGTCACCGATGAACAACGGGCACTCATTGAAAATATATGGTTCGACGAACGTTTTGCCCGTAACCTCGGGACGGTCGAAATGCTTTACACGAAATTCACGGCGGTCGCCAGTGAAAGGGAATGGCCGAGTTGTCCTTCCTATTCCACGGTCGCCCGGTATGTCTCTTACCTCATGAACGATCTACGAGGTGAGAGCGCGAGGTTCTACGCAGCGAACGGTTCCCGGGAATGGAAGAATCAGCGGATGATTAAGGGCAAGAGGAACGTCTCCGCGCTTCAGGTTATGGAATATGTACAAGGCGACGAGCACACGTTCGATTGTTGGGTTCAAGTCACTTATCCGAACGGCAAGACCGCCGCCGTCAGACCGAAGCTCGTTGCATGGCTCGACATCCGCTCACGCTGCATCCTCGGTGATGTCATATGTATCGACGCGAACGCGCAAACGCTGAAAGAATCCCTCGTCAAGATGCTCTACTCGACGCCGGGCGGCGTTCCGAAGCACTTACACATTGACAACGGCAAGGACTACACCGCCGAGACAAACCTCGGACAGAACCGCAAGGAAAGAGCCTGTAAAACGCTCGAGTTCGACAGCGAGACGAAAGGTTTTTACAGGTCGATCGGGATTGACGAATGGAGCCGATCGTTACCATATCAGCCGTGGGATAAGGGCGAGATCGAGCGATTATTTGGATCGGTCTGCTCCATGTTTACGAAGTGGATGGACAGCTATGTCGGCACGCTTACCGGGTCGAAGACCTCGGCAAAGCGCAAGAAGGACATTAAACAGATGCTCGAGCGCGGCGAGCTGCTCACAATGGAGGAGTTTTTTGATGTCTGGACACGCTGGAAGAATGAGGTTTACCACAAGCGCGAGCACAGCAGTCTCAAGAAAGACCGGGAGAAATGGGTCACACCGATCGAGCTCTTTCAGCACGGGCAGCGGTACGAGAAGGCAGCGCCGCCCCGAGAGTATGCGGCGATGCTGCTCATGAAGGCGGACACAGCCCTCGTCAGGAATCAGGGTATCATGAAATTCGGCACGCTTTACACGGACTACGAGCTCGCGAAGTACGTCGGCGAGAAGGTCGGCATCAAGTGGGACATCGACGACGTGACGAAGCTCTACGTCTACACCCGGGACGGACGAAAGATATGCGAGGCGGTCTCCGCCGAGTTGCTCATGATTGCCCCGAAGGTATCACAGGAGGCCCTCGAGAAGCATCTCCGCAATCAGAAGCGGCAGCTCAAGGAAGTCCGGGAGACCCTCGAAGAGTTCCGCCGCCCCTACGAGCTCCGGCTTGAGGAGGGGGACGGGAAGGCCCGGGCGGTCGGAGCGCTCGACCTTACAATCAGATCGGAGCGCAGCCAGACGCCGAAGGTCATCACACTCCCCAACGACAAGGAGTTCCGGGGAGAGGCCGAGGCAAAGCGGAAGGCAACCGCGAAGGCCGGAGGCGATTCGGAGTTTATCACCGCGAAAGCGGAAGCGGCCCTCTCAAAGCTGAGAGGAATCGGATAAGGAGGTTTTACAGATGGAAGCAACAGCAGCAGTTTATACAGGTGAAGAAAGAACGATCGCAGATCGCGTGAACGACTACCTTGCCGCCACAAAAGGCAGCATCGCGGGAATTGCCCGTGAGACCAACTACTCGAGGCCGACGATCTCCCGTTATCTCTCGGGCAAGTACGACAGTGACACAACCGATCTCGAGCGGAAACTCGCCGAGTTTCTTCGGGAGCACGGAGAAGAACTCGACGCCAGTGATTCCGGGGAAGCTCCCCGGAAATTCCTGAAGAAACGGACGGATATTTTCGAGAGCCGGGATATGAAAAAGGTTATCGGAGTATGCAGTGCGGCACAGGAGGACATCGGACTCGGCATCGTTGTCGCAAAGAGCGGATTTGGCAAGACCTATGCACTCAAGTATTACGCAAAGATGCCCCGGGTCGCCTATGTGGAATGTGACGATACGATGAGCAGCCGTGATCTCGTGGAGGCGATTGAGCGGGCGCTCGGAATCCCCTCCTCCTATGGCACAATCTGGAAGCGGGTCAACGGCATCCGGGAGTTTTGCAACGTCAACAAGGGCTATCTCATTATCATCGACGAGGCCGATAAACTCATCAGCAAATACACCCAAAAGAAGATGGAGATTCTTCGCGGAATCTTCGATCAGGCAGACGTCGGTCTCGTGATCGCCGGGGAGCCCCGCCTCGAAGCGCAGATCAAGACATACCTCAACCGCTTCGCAAACCGGGTCGATTTTTACGCCTCCCTGAAGGGGCTCTCGGGCGCAGAGGTCGAGAGCTACCTCGAAGGCTATGACATTGAGGGGGAGGCCCTCGAGGAGCTCAAGGCCCGGGCGTGCAACAGCCAGACGGGCTGCTTCCGGCTCTTCGACCGTACGTTGAATAATATCATCCGGATTTTAAACGCGGACGGCGAGACAACGATCACACTCAAGGTTATCGCTCAGGCGTCAGATATGATGATGCTCTAACGGACAGGAGGCCGAAGTAATGAAAATGACAAAACAGCGGCTTATGGGCTTCGCCCTTGTTGCGATCTCTATTCTCCTGCTGCTTCTGGCCTCCACAGGTGAGACGCTGGAAGAGCGGGACGCGACCGCCGTGCTTATTATCATCCTACCCCTTGGATTGTACATGACAGTAACAAAGAATTACATGCTCTATGACGGGGAAGAGCCTGTCATAGAGGAAGAAAACGAATAGACAGAAAGGAGTTACAAGTTATGGCAGGAAGAAAACGAATTATAGAGGCTCCCGTCTTTAAGACGTGGGAGGAAGTGGATGCCGCGCTCAAGGAGATCGCCGAGGAAGAAATCGCGATCGCCGACATAGAGGGTGAAATGAACAAGCAAATAAACGGAATCAAAATCACAGCGGCGCAGGAAGCAAAACCCCATCATGACAGAATCAGCTCTCTTGAGAAGGACATTAAGCAGTTCGTCACAGAGCATCGCGATGAACTCGGAGGCAAAAAGACAAAGACGCTCAACTTCGGGGAGACTGGCTTCCGGAAAAGTACTTCGGTTGTAATACCAAAAGACAAAGGGCTTGTTGCGGAAATTATCCGTCGCTTGAGGGTAAAAAAGCTTACGGATTGTATTATCACAGAGGAGAAGGTGAATAAAGATGCTCTTCGGCAACATGGGGAGGATGTCGTCATTGCCGTCGGTGCACGCTGGAAGCAGGAAGATGCCTTTTGGTATGAGGCCAGTCAAGAAAAACTTGAGGCTCAGCGATAAAGGAGAGCCATGGAAAAATTACCAGACAAAATAAAACGCATTGATGTAATGCGGATCGAATATGGGAAAAGAAAGTTGTGTGAATGTCACAATCCTCATTATGAAATTGACTATAGAAATAGGCTTGTAACATGTGAGGACTGCGGAGCGGTAATTGAGCCATTTGAAGCCTTATACGAAATTGCAAAGCATTATGAGCGGCTGGAAAATCAAGTACAATCTTTACTGGAACAACGGCAAGAGATTGCAAATTATAAGCCTCACATGGTTGTTATCAAAGACCTTGAGAAAATGTACCGTGGTGATAACTATAGCATGGTTCCGGTTTGCCCTAAATGTGGGGAGGCATTTGACTTGAAAGACTTGGTTTCATGGAAAAATCGAAAGTTTCTTAAACCAGAAACTTAATATTTAGCTGCCAACTACTGAGTGTTGGAGAAAGCAGGAAATATGTTTAAATGGAAATATGAGGCATGTATATACAGAAGAATAGATGGTATTGGACTATATACAAAGATGTGTGATAGTTACGAAGAAGCACAGGCTGCTATTGAGGAAAATATAGAACAGTTTGCAGATAAATGTTATCCACCAACGGGCCACATTAACAAGGATTATGTACAAGTAGATTAGGATTTTCCGGAAACCGGAGGAAGGAATATAAATGGCAAATTGTAATAACTGTATCAAGAATAA